>ERZ1047472.1366-NODE-1366-length-19141-cov-6.977785_pt1 | contig 19141 bp, 19 predicted proteins | sample MGYA00383095_ERZ1047472 | MGnify/ENA primary metagenome ERZ1047472 (study PRJEB29581, sample SAMEA5548365) | metagenome | biome: marine; feature: coastal; material: water | depth 1 m | study: Short-term variability in the microbial, nano- and picoplankton... | reverse complement strand
CCGGGCCACCCAGAGACAGGGCCGCCCAAAAATAATACACAATCTGAGCCATAATACGCGCCCAGTTAATGGAATTAACCGCCACTAACTGACGACCATCGGGCAAGAAAGACTGGTCTGCAAAACTGGCTTTAACCATATTCTGGCAGTCATCAAAATTGCCATGCAGTGCCAGATTATGAATATTATCCGCCATCACAGTGGTCATTTGACGACGCTGCACATCAGACACTCGGTTGTGAGGGTGCAGAATAAAGATATCAATATTATCGCAGCGGCGGCAGCCTTCAATCGCCGCAGAGCCGGTATCACCAGAAGTCGCACCCATTATCACTACTTTTTGATTGCGCTTCTCCAATGTGTAATCCAGAAGATTACCCAAAAACTGCAGAGCAAAATCTTTAAAGGCCAGGGTCGGGCCGTGGAACAGCTCCATAATCCATTCGTTGTGACCGGTCTGCACCAGCGGTGCAATGCCGCTGTGTCTAAAAGTTGAGTAAGAGTCGTCTATCAGCTTTTTGAGATCCTGCGGAGGAATGGCGCCATCCACAAATGGCGTCATCACCTTGAGTGCTAAATCCTGATAGGACAGCCCAGCCCAGGAGGCGATTTCCTGTTGACTAAACTGCGGCAGCTGCTCGGGCACAAATAGCCCACCATCTGGCGCCAGTCCAGTAAGAATAACGTCTTCAAAAGTTTTCGGCTCTACACCACCGCGGGTACTGATAAATCTCATCTACTGATCCAAATGTTCGACACGAATAAAAGTTACGCTCCCGCGCACTGTTTCAAGCTGTTCAATATTCTCTACCGCGGCGTCAAGCAAGCGCTCTTTGGTGACATTGGTGAGAATAATCACATTGACGTAATCCTCACCCACAGGCTGCTCTTTTTGAATTATGGCTTCGATACTGATACCCGCATTGGCCATTATTCCGGTGATATCAGACAGCACACCGGGCTGGTCCAGAGCGGAGAAACGGATATAAAAGCTGGTTTCAATATCCTGAATATCCATAATCTTCTGCGGCTGAAGTGTAGATGATTGACAGCCCAGTGCCGGCACCCAGGTATCAGCATCCGCATTCATGGCCCGCGCCACATCAACTATATCGGCAATCACTGAGGATGCGGTGGGCTCGGAGCCTGCTCCAGGCCCATAAAACAATGTGGTGCCCACGGCATCCGCATTAACCATCACTGCATTGGATACATCATTAACGCCTGCAATCAGACAAGTCTCAGGCACCAGGGTGGGATGAACTCGCAGTTCAACTCCCTGGTCAGTTTGCCTGGTAATACCCAGGTGTTTAACGGCATAGCCCAGCTCCCGAGCATAGGACACATCCTGAGGCTCCAATCTGGTGATGCCATCGGTGAAAATTCCATCCAGACTCAGGGGCATGCCAAAGGCCAGGGAGGTCATGATAACCAGCTTGTGGGCGGCATCTATGCCCTCCACATCAAAGGTGGGATCAGCTTCCGCATAGCCCTTCTCCTGAGCCTCAGTCAGCACGTCGGCAAACTCTCGGCCCTTGCTGTCCATCTCTGAGAGAATAAAGTTGGTAGTGCCATTGATAATGCCCGCCAACCAATTAATGCGATTGCCCGACAGCCCCTCGCGCAGAGCCTTAATAATGGGAATACCACCAGCCACTGCTGCCTCATAGGCCACCATCAGACCGCGGGCCTCAGCGGCAGCAAAAATCTCCATGCCATGCTGGGCAATCAGTGCCTTGTTGGCAGTAACCACATGCTTGCCATTGTCGAGGGCAGTCATTACCAATTCATAGGCAACATCAGTGCCGCCAATCAGCTCAACGACAATATCTATATTGGGGTTTTTGGCGACCTCAAAGATGTCCCGCGTGACATTGGTGTCAGCGGTATTGCAATCTGGATTGTCGCGACGAGCACCCAGTTGCGCAATAACCAGGTCGCAGTTGGCCCGTGAGTTAATTTGTTGTGAATTGCGGCCTAGGACGTTAAATACGCCAGCACCCACAGTGCCTAATCCGCAGATGCCGATATTGACCAATCGCACCCTATTTCCTCAAGCTATTTAAAATATGAATCGGCAGCCACTGGCACCGAATTGAACTGTCCAGCCCACGCTCTATAAGCACCGGCCCAACAGACTGTGCAATTTTATACTATTCCAGAAAATATTCAGGGTTATTTTGCGCGCCTGAAAAAGAAATCAGCTCTATGCAGCGCTTGCGGGCTCTGATGCTGGTTCCGACTGAGGGATTAATCTAAACCCAGTATGCGGGCAAAATCCGCCGCCGGCTGATAGCCAGGGATCAGGGTGCCATCCATCAGTATTACCGCAGGAGTGCCGGTAACACCGACTTTTTGACCAAGCGCAAAATGCACTGCCACCGGATTATCCGTACACACGGCCCTGGGTATATTCTCGCCATTTTTGGTTCTGGTAAATACATCCTGCTGATTATCCGCACACCAGGCAGTGGCAATCTTGCTGTAGGAATCTGAGGGAATACCGGCTCTCGGGTAGGCCAAATAGCGGACCTCTATACCCATAGCATTGAGTTGCGGCACCTCGCGGTGAAGCTTGCGACAGTAACCACAGTCCACATCGGTAAACACATTCATGATGGCTTTGCTGGCGCCAGCGGGTTTAAAGATAATCATATCCCCGGTATCTCTGCTGGCAAATATCTCCTGTCGCATAGCGTTGAGGCGCAAATCTCGAATATTGATGAACTGCCCGGGACGAACCTGGTACAGGCTGCCATCAAAGAAATAATTGCCGTCGGCCGAGACATATAGCAGAGGCCCACCCTCGACCTGAACCTCATAAAAGCCATCTAGTGGCGCTGGGCTTAACACCTGATAATCAAGGTCTGCGCGGGCCGCTTTAAGCTGTTTTACTATAGGGTCGCTGATACTGGCCGGCACCTCAGCCGAGGCCAGCAGGGGCAGAAAAATGCCACCTAGCAGTATCAGAGCGCGAGCCAGTAATTGACCAGCTGCAGATGCAGCTGTCAGAAGAGAATTGATAGACAAAACACAGTCCTTATTAAAGATGGATTACCCATTGGAGTGCATCTAACAGCAGGGGTTCCCCCTGCTTACAGGCCGAGAAATTCTGCTGTGCAGGCGCTACAGCGCCTCTTCACCAGTTTCACCAGTGCGGATACGAATCACTTCGTCCAGCGACGAAATAAAGATTTTGCCATCGCCAATCTTGCCTGTGGCTGCAGCCTTGGTGATGGCCTCAACAATGCTGTCCACCATATCCTGGCCAACCGCAATTTCGAGCTTAATTTTGGGTAAAAAATCCACAACATACTCGGCACCACGATACAGCTCGGTATGGCCTTTCTGGCGTCCAAAGCCTTTAACTTCAGTCACAGTGATGCCCTGAACACCAATATCGGCAAGAGCTTCGCGAACATCATCAAGTTTGAACGGTTTAATAACAGCAGTAATCAATTTCATAATTCTTCGTCTTCTATCTAGCTATACATGGAAAGTGTCAGAGTTAAAGATACCTGTTTCTCTACTAAAATGCATTAGCACCGCCATAAAAGTATAGAACAAAGTTTAGGGCATAAAAAAACCGGAGCCCATAAGGGCTCCGGCAAACATGCAAAGAGGTTATTTAAAACGAGAGTTTTAAAAACCCAGGGGAGAGCATTAACTCTTTGCACTTACAAACTCAGGGTAAGCTTCCATACCGCACTCTGCGATATCGACGCCGCTGAACTCTTCCTCTTCTGAAACTCGAATGCCCATAGTCACCTTGAGAATACCCCAAACAATAAAGCTAGCACCGAATACCCAGACAAAGATGGTTGCTGCACCAATTAGCTGGCCGGAGAAGCTAGAACCTTCGTTAGTGATAGGCACCAACAACAGACCCAGCAGACCAACAACACCGTGTACAGAGATAGCTCCGACAGGATCGTCGAGCTTCAGCTTGTCCAGAGTCAGAATACTGAATACAACCAATACACCACCAGCAGCACCGAACAGAGTTGCCTGCAGCACAGTAGGAGTAGAGGGTTCGGCGGTAATTGCAACTAGACCAGCCAGCGCGCCATTCAGAGCCATAGTCAGGTCAGCCTTACCAAACAGCAGGCGGGCAACCAGCAGAGCACCAATCAGACCGCCAGAGGCAGCAGCATTAGTATTCATAAACACAACTGCGACAGCGTTGGCGCTTTCAACAGAAGCAGTAGCCAGAACAGAACCACCGTTAAAGCCGAACCAACCCAACCACAGGATAAATGTACCTAGAGTAGCCATGGGTAGGTTAGCACCGGGAATAGCATTTACCTGTCCATTCGGACCGTACTTACCTTTACGGGCACCCAGTAACAGAACACCAGCAAGAGCAGCAGATGCACCAGCCATGTGAACAATACCGGAACCAGCAAAGTCTGAGAATCCGAGATCACCTAGTGTATACAGGCCAAATACAGACTCACCGTTCCACGTCCAAGCGCCTTGCTTAGGATAGATAAAGCCCGTCATTACCACAGCAAAGGCAAGAAATGCCCAAAGTTTCATGCGCTCAGCAACAGAGCCAGACACAATCGACATAGCCGTAGCCACAAACACTACCTGGAAGTAGAAATCAGCTGAGGGGGCGTAGTTTGCAGGCTCTTTAGCATCTGTAGCGCCGTCGCCAGTGATAGAGCTCAGGAAGATGTCGCCGCCGTACATAATGGCGTAGCCACAAATCATATACATGGTGCAGGCAACCGCAAACAGAGCGATATTCTTGGTAAGAATCTCAGTGGTGTTCTTAGAGCGAACCAGTCCAGCTTCGAGCATGGCAAAACCAGCAGCCATCCACATAACCAGAGCGCCACACATCAAGAAGTAAAAGGTATCTAGTGCGTACTGTAATTGAAATACATCAGTCATTTTTTAAATCCTCAGGTTAGACCGCTTCAACGCCGGTTTCACCGGTACGAATGCGAATCACTTCTTCAAGAGTTGTAATGAAAATCTTGCCGTCGCCGATTTTCCCAGTTTGAGCAGCAGCGGTGATCGCCTCAACAGCGCTCTCTACCATTTCATCTGCCAGAGCAATTTCCAACTTAACTTTAGGAAGGAAATCCACTACATATTCAGCGCCACGGTACAGCTCGGTGTGGCCCTTCTGACGTCCAAAGCCTTTAACTTCGGTTACAGTTACACCAGCGACACCTAGATCGCCGAGAGCCTCTCGCACTTCATCGAGCTTGAAAGGTTTTACAATTGCAGTTACTAATTTCATCGTTTATCTCCATGGGGTGGCCGAAGCCACCCGTTTTAAATGAGCAAGATAGTGCTAAATTAAAGTGACTTAGAAATTGTCAGAACAAACTGGTTGTCAGCGAACAGGCCGCCGTTTTCAGATGAATCAATCCAGCTAAGGTCTAAACCAAGTCCAGCGGCTTCAGTGCTCAGTGACACTGAGTAGTCGTCAGCTTCATTGGCCGCATCATCAGCAGTCATGTTGCCGTAGTGGAAACCCAGGCTGTAGTCTTCGCCCAGAGCAAAACCATAATCCACGTAAACATAGGTGCTTGAACCAGTAGATGCGTAGTAGTCATCTGAAAGAGCAAAACCTACGGTTGCGTCACCCAAAGAAATGCTGCCGTAGAATTCTTCAAACTCTTCGGTAGTTGGGCCCTGTGGGTAGCCATAGTAGAGGTAACCTACATCGTAGCTGACGCTGTCAGAGATAGAGCCACCGTAACCGGCATAGTAGTCCAGCTCCAGACCGCCAGAAAAGTCGATGCTAGAAGCCCAGGTACCTACGTAGAAGCCGCTTTCAAAAGCGACATCAAAGCCACCTGACAGGGCTTCGCCGCCAGACTGATCAATACCACGGAAAAAGTAGTCTGAGCTCAGAGCCACATTTCCAGAAACTTCAGCAGCCATTACACTGGCGCTAGACATAAGGGTTGCAGCAAAAATTGCAGTTTTGATAGCTTTCATAAGTACATCTCCCAAGACGTAAAGTTAAAAAAAGTTGTTAGAGTTAGTTATTTCAAAGCAGAGCTAAGGTGCTTAAATTTATGTGCTTCGAACCCAACATTGCATTTACCGTGCCAACTTATAAAACCTATGAAATTAGGCTTATTTTTGCTTGTGCCAGCCAGTTTTGAACCAGATTGGTGCGTTATTTGGCGCTCTGCCAGATTCGAACGCACCAACTTGGACTAATGTGACCTATCACCTAAACCAACCTGCACCAGCAGGCAAAGTTTTGTTAAAATACCTGCCAAAGTATGCGCCAGAGCCAGCGCCAGAAAGGAGCACCAGATGAATCCAGAAGACCTGCACAAAGATGTTTTAGAGCAGCTGAGCAAGACCCTAGCCGGCGCCCAGGCCATCAGTGACGAGGCAAAAAGCCACCTGCGCAGCGCCATGATGAACACATTTAGCAAACTGGACCTAGTTACCCGCGAAGAGTTTGATGCCCAGCGCGCTGTGCTGCTGCGCTCGCGGGAAAAAATAGATGCGCTGGAACGCCAACTCGCAGAGCTAGAAGCCAGCCTCGCCAACCCCTAACTCACAGCGAGCCATCAGCTGTCTGCACGGATAATTGCCTCTAAGCGCCAAGTCTGTGACAAGAAAGGAATCGCATGCACTCAAAGGAATAGGTGCCATGTCACTAGCCACAGTACATACCCGCGCTAAATTGGGCATAGAGGCTCCACTGGTCTGTGTAGAGGTTCACCTCTCCAATGGTCTGCCCGCCTTTCATATTGTTGGCCTGCCCGAAACTGCCGTCAAAGAGAGTAAAGACCGGGTACGCAGCGCTATTATCAATGCCCACTTTGAATTCCCGGCACGCCGTATCACCATCAATCTGGCACCAGCAGAACTGCCCAAAGAAGGCACAAGGTATGATCTGGCCATTGCCATAGGTATTCTTGCCGCCTCCGGGCAGGTGCCTATGGACCTGTTAGAGCAGCATGAATTTATCGGCGAGCTGGCACTGTCTGGTGAATTGCGCCCAGTTGAAGCCCTGCTGCCCTCAGCAATGGCCTGCGCCAATGATGACAGGGCGCTAATTATCAGCGTCGACAATGCAAGCGAAGCTGCGCTTGTAGGCCAACTAACCGTACTCCCAGCCACGCACCTACTACAAGTCTCGGCCCACATGCATGGGCGCGAGCCTCTAAAACCATGGCAACCCAGCCCCAACAAACTGAGCACCTCAGCGCCACAACTCAACGAAGTCATTGGCCAAGAGCATGCCAAGCGAGCGCTGGAAATAGCCGCCAGCGGCGGCCACCATCTGCTACTTTTTGGCCCTCCAGGAACCGGAAAAACCATGCTGGCCAGTCGATTACCCGGCTTGTTGCCCGCTCTAGATAATGCCGAGGCACTGGAGGTTGCAGCCATTCATTCGGTAGCCAGTAAAACTGATCGCGCTGCCCAAAGCCTGCAGAGGCCCTTCCGTGCTCCTCATCACAGCGCATCAGCCACAGCCATAGTAGGTGGGGGCAGCACCCCCAAACCTGGAGAGATATCTCTTGCCCACTGCGGTGTTCTATTTCTCGATGAGCTACCAGAGTTTCAGCGCCAGGTACTGGAGATGCTGCGCGAGCCCCTGGAGTCCGGTGAAATTATTATCTCTAGGGTCGCCGCCCAAACTCGCTACCCAGCCAGGTTCCAACTAGTTGCCGCAATGAACCCCTGCCCCTGCGGCTATCTGGGTAGCCAGCGCTGCACCTGCACCCCAGACCAAATAGGCCGCTACCGCGCCAAACTGTCGGGCCCACTCATGGACCGAATAGATTTACAGGTGCAGGTAGGCGCGATTGAAAACCAGCAGCTGCTGGACCGACCGGCCCAGCAAAAAGGAGAGAGCAATAAAATCATTCAACAGCGCATCCACAGAGCCAGAAACATACAGATAGCGCGTCAGGGAAAGATCAATAGCGCATTAAATAGCCAACAGCTCCACCAACTATGCCCCTTAAATAAAGCCCAGCGCCAGCTAATGGATCAAGCCATCAACCGCTTCGCCCTATCCACCAGAAGCTTTTATCGCCTGTTAAAAGTCGCCAGAACCATCGCCGACTTGGCGGGATTAGAACAGCCTGATATACCAGAATATCAGGAGGCACTGAGCTTTAGATCAACAGTACATGCCAACACTAAATAGCACTATCCGGCAGGGTCACCCCACAGTGATAACAGTACTCGGCCTCCGGATGATGACCTGTGCGCTCGCAGATATTGCAGCGGCGATTGTTGGTTTCATTGTGCATCTCTCGGGCAATCTCTGCGGTAAATATGCCAGTGGGTATGGCAATAATGGAATAACCAGTCAGCATAGCCAGGGTAGCAATCACCTGCCCTAGGGGGGTCTGAGGGGTAATATCCCCATAGCCAACTGTGGTAATGGTCACAATGGTCCAGTAAATGCTGCGGGGAATACTGGTAAAACCGTGCTCCGGCCCCTCAACAAAGAACATTAGGCTGCCAAAGATTACACTGAGCACCAGCACTACAGTGAAAAACACAAAAATCTTGCGCCGCGAAGCATACATAGAGCGCAACAGAATATTGGCTTCCGACAGATAGCGCACCAGCTTAAGCACGCGGAAAATACGCAATACCCGCAACAGGCGAATCACCAGCCAGTAATTGGCACCAGGGAAGAGCAGAGCTAAATAGGTGGGCAACACAGACACTAGGTCCACCAGGCCATAAAAACTAAAAATATAGCGCAATGGTTTTGGTGAGGAGTAGATTCGTGCCAGGTACTCCACGGAAAATAGCAGAGTAAAAAACCACTCTAGACGAAACAACCACAACCCATAGCTGCTGTTCACTGCTTCAATAGAGTCGAGAATAATCGCCAGCACACTCAACAGAATCAGATAAATCAGGGCAATATCAAAATACTGGCCCGCTGGCGTGTCAGTACCAAAAATTATCTGGTAGATTTTTTGTCGCAGGGATACTTGCACCATCAGGTATATCCTTCAATGATCTAATCAGTTTATTGTAGGCAGTAATAGCGCAATTGACTATGATGCTGCTCAGAACCTAATCAGAGACCCCCTATGGATCTTGCCCAGGGCTTAATCATTGTCACCACAGTTCACCTGCTGGCCGCTGCTGCACCGGGGCCAGATTTTATACTGGTATCTCAACAGACATTGTCCAATGGCAAACGGGCCGGCCTGCTCTGTAGTCTAGGTATAGCCCTTGGGCTCTCGGTGCATATTCTATATTCCTCTCTGGGGCTGGCCGCGCTCATCGCCAACTCCTCCTCAGCTCTGTGGAGTATCAAGCTGCTTGGCGGGTGCTATCTAATTTATCTGGGTATCAGCGGTCTCAGGGCCAGAGCGGGCAACCATCAGACAGAGCAGTTGACCACAGCCACAGAGAGCTCAGCCCTAAAAACCATAGGTCTGGGGTTTCTTTGCAATGCCCTTAACCCCAAAGCACCTATTTACTTTGTCTCGCTATTCACCATTTTCCTGTCCCAGGATACGCCGGCCCAGCATCTGCTAATCTATGGTCTGTGGATGATGGTTCTGCAGCTGGCCTGGTTTTCATTTTTAACCCTGCTACTGTCCAGACCGCTGGTCACCAGCAAATTCCAGCGCATGGGGCACTGGATTGACAGAGTAGCCGGCGGCGCCATGCTAATTCTCGGCCTCAAGGTTCTGGCGACAAGAACCCAATAATAAAACCGGCACCTCTATAAAAAGGGTTAACGATGATCAACCAACGTATGGTAGCCAAAGACTGGGCAATGCTATTGCTGCTGTCCTTTTTGTGGGGCGGCTCGTTTTTCTTTATTGGTGTAGCCGTCACTGAGCTGCCACCACTAACCATAGTGTTACTCAGGGTGGGTATAGCGGCTATAACATTGTGGGCCATCGCGTTATTTTTCGGCTACCAATTCCCCAGGTCCCTGAAGCTATGGCGGGCATTCTTTATTATGGGACTCCTTAGCAATGCCATACCCTTTTCTCTAATTGTTTGGGGCCAGACCCATATAGGTGCAGGCCTGGCATCGATTATTAATGCCGCTACCCCACTTTTTACCGTGCTGATTGCCGGTGTGTTTTTAGCAGATGAAAAAATAACACCACAAAAAATTATTGGCGTGCTCGCCGGCTTAACCGGTGTCACAATCCTGATCGGCCCATCAGCCTTACTCAATATTGGCATCCATATAGATACCAGCACCCTGGCTCAGCTGGCCGTTATTGGTGCAGCCATATCCTATGGCTGTGCCACTGTTTTTGGCCGGCGCTTTAAAGCTATGGGGGTTAGTCCATTTAACACCGCTGCGGGCCAAGTCACCGGATCCACTATTACTTTATTACCCATGGTTCTGCTAATTGATCGCCCCTACGAACTGGCATTTCCCAGCGCACCTGTGTGGCTGTCGATTATGTGCCTAGCTGTGTTCTCAACGGCACTGGCCTATATTTTGTTTTTTCGCATACTGGAATCCTCCGGCGCCACCAACGTGGTACTAGTCACCTTTCTGGCGCCGGTCACCGCAAGCTTTTTAAGCTGGTTAATATTGAATGAGCAACTGCACAGCAGCTACTTTATAGGTATGGCCATAATTGGTTTGGGGTTGGCCGCGATTGATGGGCGGCTGTGGTCTAAGCTCAAAACGTTTATCAATAATTCTGAGTTTCAATCTTAACTGTAGCTACCCTATAGAAAAGGCTAAACTCCCCTTAAAAATAGAGAGTGACCCCTATGACCCAGACCAGCATTGAAATAACCGAACCTGGCGCGCCAGAGGTACTGCAAGCCACCTCAAGACCAGTACCAGAACCCGCCGCAACGCAGGTGCTTATTAAAGTCGCAGCCGCGGGCATCAATCGCCCAGACGTATTCCAAAGAATGGGGTTTTATCCTCCACCTCCAGGTGTCACTGATATTCCCGGCCTAGAGGTCTCTGGCACCGTGGCGGCGGTTGGCGAAGCCGTTACGGCATGGGCGATTGGCGACCAGGTCTGTGCACTGTTGGCCGGTGGTGGCTATGCCGAATACGCGGTTGCCGAGGACTCTCTGTGCTTACCTGCGCCAGATAACCTCCCCTTGGAGCATGCAGCTGCCCTGCCAGAAACCTGCTTTACCGTCTGGCATAACCTATTTGAGCGCGCTGAGTTAAAGGCTGGCGAATGGTTGCTAGTGCATGGAGGTGCCAGCGGTATTGGCACCACCGCTATTCAGATGGCCAGCGCTATGGGCGTCAATGTGATTGCCACAGCCGGCAGCGCTGAAAAATGCGCTGTGTGCGAAGACCTGGGAGCCACCAAAGCCCTTAACTACAACCAACAAGACTTTGTAACAGCCTGCCAAGAGATTACCGGCAGCGGCGTTAATGTAGTTCTGGATATGGTGGGTGGTGACTATGTGCAAAAAAACTTTGCCGCCTGCGCACCCAGAGCCCGAATTGTAAATATCGCCTTTTTGCGCGGCTCCAAAACGGAAGTGGACCTTATGCCACTAATGCTTAAGCAGCTGGTGCTGACCGGTTCTACACTTCGCGCCCAGCCATTGGAAAACAAAGCCCGAATTGCCGCCGGGGTTAAAGATCAGGTATGGCCGCTGATCGCCAGCGGGCAATTTAAGCCTATTATTCATAGCCGTTTTCCTCTCGCCGAGGCCTGCAAAGGCCATGCACTGATGGAAACCAATCAGCACATAGGCAAAATTTTGCTAGAAATTAAGTAGAAGCCATACAGCGAACAACTAGAAAATAAATAGAGCCCATAGACAGCATGATGAATAAAAAAGATTCCAGGCTGGTGTACTCCACCGAGACCGGCCGCATCAAAGAGACCGAAACGGCCAGCCGCACCTATGATGGCGACGGTATTTTGCGTATCCGGCGCGAGACCAGTGGTCGTAAAGGCAAAGGGGTCACCACCATTAGTGGCTTTGACCTCAGCGATGCAGACTTAAAAACCATGGCCAAAAAGCTGAAGCAAACATGCTCTACCGGTGGCACCGTTAAAGAGGGCGTGATTGAAATACAGGGCGACCATCGCGACAAGCTAAAGGCCGAACTGGAGAAACTTGGCCACAGCGTAAAACTGGCCGGTGGATAATATGACCAAAACAGTCCAGCCCTATGGCAGCTGGCCCTCCGTGGTCAGTGCAGAGCTTATTACCAAGGCGGCCCCTAGCCTTAACTTTGTTCAGTCGCAGGGCGACAACCTATACTGGGTTGAGGGCCGACCCTGGGACGCCGGCCGCAGTGTTATCATATGCCGAGACGGTGCCGGGCATATTCGCGACCTGTTACCTGCGCCCTACAGCCACCACAGTAAAGTTCATGAATACGGCGGTATGGCCTATGCCGCAGATGACACCCATCTCTACTTTGTTAATGCCGCAGACCAATGTATCTATCAGCTAAATTTACAGGGCACTGGCAAACCCAAAGCCATTACCAGCCCAGGGCTGCGCTTTGCTGACTTGGCAATCGATGCAGCCCATCAGCAGCTAATAGCGGTGGGCGAAAAACATCATCCAGACCGCGAGCCAGAAAACTTTATCGCCGCTATAGGGATTAGCAGCGGTGAAGTGGGTCTATTGGTCAGCGGTGCAGACTTTTATGCCTACCCCCGCATTAGCCCAGATGGGCAGCAGCTGTGCTGGGTTCAATGGCAGCACCCCAATATGCCCTGGGACTGCACCCAGCTGTGGCATGGCAACCTTACCCCACAGGGGCTGGCCGACCCTGAGCTGGTGGCTGGAGGCGATAATAACCAGGCCATATTTCAACCAGCCTGGTCTCCCGACAACCAGCTGTACTATGTAACCGACAAAGATAACTGGTGGAATATACACAGAGCCGATGGCACGGCAGTGCTTAGCAAGGCCGCAGAGTTTGCCACACCACTGTGGCAATTTGGCATGAGTACCTATGATTTTATAGACGCCCAGACAATAGGCTGCCTGTGGACAGACCAGGGCCAGTGGCACAGTGGCTTTATTGATATTGCCAGCGGCAAACTCACCCAGGCACAGAGCCAATACAGCAGCCTAGAGGCCGCCTGCTGTCACCAGGGCCGGCTCTATCTGGTAGCTGGCGCCCCGGCACTGGCGAATCAGATTGTGGGCATAGGTATCGACGGCCAGGTGAAATCTATTTATGCGCCCTCTAGCCTCGACCTTAATCACCAGGATATAGCTCAGCCAGAGTCGCTGTTTTTCCCTAGCGGCAACGGCGACCAGGTGCATGCTTTTTTCTACCCGCCCACCAATGCCCGGTATCAGGGGCCAGAGGGCCAGCTACCACCCGTAATCGCGCTTTGCCATGGCGGCCCAACGGGCGCCACTACCAGCGGCCTAAACCTAAAGATTCAGTACTGGACTAATCGCGGCTTCGCAGTGGTAGATATTAACTACCGAGGCAGCACCGGATTTGGGCGCGACTATCGCCAGGCACTGGCCGACTCCTGGGGCATAAAGGATGTAGAAGATACCCAGTACGCTATTGGGTACCTAGCCAAACAACACAAAATCGACCCACAGCGCTGCCTCATTCGCGGCGGCAGTGCCGGGGGCTATACGGTGCTCTCTGCCCTGACCTTTACCGACACCTTTAAGGCCGGCGCCAGCCTCTATGGTATTGGCGATTTGGAAACCCTAGCCAGCGACACCCATAAATTTGAGTCGCGCTATCTGGATAGTCTCATTGGGCCCTACCCAGAGCGCAGAGATATCTACCTGCAGCGCTCACCCATACACCATGCCGAGGGCCTTAACTGCCCGGTGATATTTTTGCAGGGCCTAGAAGACAAAGTGGTGCCCCCCAATCAGGCTGAAATGATGGTGAAGCTACTGCAAGATAAAGGCATCAAGGTAGAACATGTAACCTTCGCAGATGAAGGCCATGGCTTTAGAAAAGCCCATAATATTATCTGCGCCATGGAAGCCGAGCTGGCTTTTTACCAAGACGTGTTTAACCTCAGGGCCCAGGCCTAACCATGGGACGCTACCGGCCACCGCGACCCAAAAGCTCGCCCTATATCACCGGCGAGGGGGCCGCCAAAATGCGCGCCGAACTCAGGCAGCTGTGGAAGGTAGAGCGCCCCCAAGTGACCCAGGTGGTGCACGAAGCGGCCAAAAATGGTGACCGCTCAGAAAACGGCGACTATATTTACGGCAAGCGCCGCCTGCGCGAAATTGACAGCCGCGTGCGCTACCTTACCAAACGCCTGGAAGACGCCACCATTGTTGAAGACAAACCCAGAGACCCCTCCAAGGTATTCTTTGCCGCCTGGGTAACCGTTGAAGACGAAGAAACCGGGGAGCAGCAAACCTACAGGCTGGTAGGCGCCGACGAAATAGACCCCAAACTCAACTGGATCAGTATTGACTCGCCCATGGCTCGGGCATTGATTGGCAAATCTATCGACGACGACGCCCATGTAAAAACACCGGCTGGCGACCGGTGTTTTATAGTGACAGGTATAAAATACTAGCGATTAAAACCTGATGGCCTAGGGCGACAGCCGGTCAATGGTCCAGTCATCTCCGGTGCGGCTATAGCTAAAGCGGTCGTGCAGACGGCTCTCACCGCCCTGCCAAAACTCAATCTCCTCAGGCACTACACGAAAGCCACCCCAGAAGTCCGGCAGCGGAATATCACCTTTGGTAAACTTTTCCTTTATCTGAGCAAACTGAGTTTCCAGCGCCTGACGAGAGTTAATGCGGCTACTCTGCTTAGAGGCCCAAGCCGCTAACTGGCTCTCTTTGGGGCGGCTAATAAAATACTTCATTACCTCCACCGCCGATAAACGCTCAGCGCGACCGCCAACAATCACCTGACGATCAAGCTGCAACCAGGGAAAGTGCAGACTTACCTGCGCATTGGCTTCAATCTCTTTGGCCTTGCGGCTACCCAGATTGGTGTAAAACACAAAGCCCTTTTTATCAAACCCCTTGAGTAACACCATGCGTTGCCAGGGCTTGCCCTCAGGGCTGACAGTAGCCACAGACATAGCTGTAGGGTCCTGTATTTGTGCCTCAATCGCCTGATTCATCCACAGGGTAAACTGCGCAAACGGATCATCCGCCAGCGACTCACGGCTTAACTTGCCATAATCATATTCCCGTCGATTATCTTCTAAGCTCATAGCCTTGCCATTTCCGTCGGTTTAAGAGATTTACATACGGCCTATAGATTGCCCACCATCCACCGGCAATGCAACACCGTGCAGATAGGACCCCGCATCACTAGCCAATAGCAAAAACGGCGCAGTCATCTCATCCATACCACCAGGACGACCCGCAGGGGACGAGTTCAAGTAAGCCTGAGCTTCTGGCGAATCAAAGGCAGCCGCCGTCATCTCAGTCAAGAAGTACCCTGGACACAGCGCATTAACACGCACACCTTTGGCCGCCCACTCCAGCGCCATAGACTTAGTCAGCTGAATCACGGCCGCTTTAGAGGCACTGTAGCTCGCCTGACCAAAGGCCACACGCAAACCCAAAATAGACGCAGTGTTTACAATGCTGCCACTTACACCGGCCTCAATCATACGCTTAGCGGCCTGTTGGCCGGCAATCCAAACGCCCTTAAGATTAGTGTCGATCATCTTGTCCCAGTCATCCTCACCAATCTTCAGTGCACTGCGAACATCTGCTACACCAGCATTATTCGCCAACATAGTCACAGTGCCAAAAGCCGCCTCAGCCTGATCAAAGGCCGCAATAATAGACGCCGAATCAGTCACATCCATAGCCACAGCCACAGCCTCGCCACCATCGGCTTTAATCTCAGCCACCAGCGCCTCAAGCCGCTCAACACGGCGGGCCGCCACCACAACCTTAGCCCCACGCGCCGCCATAATCTTCGCAAAATGCACCCCAAACCCACTGGATGCGCCGGTTACCATGGCGACTTTGCCGCTCATATCAAATTCTGTAGTCACTCTTAAATTCCTTACTGGTCAGTTATTCATTGTTGTTGTATTTATTTGCTGAGGGTTAGTTTAACCCGTGGATGGCTGGGCAACTAGGGGAAATGGGACTGCTGGGTACTTGCGTTAGCGCTAAGACGCCGAGAGAACTCGAATCGAGAAATTTTCTTATTAAACTATCTGAGTTGAAAATATCTTTTTGACGCTATAACGTTATAGCGTTAAAATGCGCTTTTTAAACGAAGATTGCGCCATGAGTAATTTATCCAAAAGATCGACAGTCTATTTTGACCCTGCTATCCACCAAGCATTAAGGCTCAAAGCCGCTTCGACACACCGTCCGTGTCAGATTTGGTCCATGAAGCAGTGCGAGTTCATCTAACTGAAGACCAGGAAGATCTTCAGGCGTTTACCGACAGAGTGAACGAACCTGAGATGAGCTATGAAACTCTACTTAATGACTTGAAAAAGCATGGCAAAATATAAAGTCACTTTCAAAAAGTCAGTAGCTAAGGATTTAAGGAATATTGCCAATCGAGATGTGCAGCGCATTCTTGCACAAATTGATCTGCTGGCAGATAACCCCAGGTCAGAGGGCTGCCTTAAACTTTCAAATAAGCAGCAATACCGAGTACGCGTGGGGTTGTATCGAATAATCTATGAAATTCAGGATGCTAGACTGGTGATCCAGGTCGTAAAAGTTGGCCACAGGTCTAGCATTTACAAAGGCAACTAACCATAAGTCACATACTGCTCCATCTCATTGGTATCCAAATGCGGTATGCCATTAAACCCCGTCAAATTCATCTTGTGCTGATTAAAGAAAAAATGACTGATCGCCGTATTTTTATACTGCAGGTTTAAATCAAAAATCGTCTCATCGGGAATCCCCAATACAATGCCCACAAAGGTACTTATAGACCCACCAGACCCAATCGCCAAAATATGATTGCCACTGTTAGACATCGCCATAATCTGCTGCTGGGCGTCCAGTACCCTGCCTTTAAACTCGGCCCAGGTCTCTGGTACATTCTCAACCTTATCCTGAGTCCATAGGGTTAGCACTTTGCGCAGCAGCCGAAAATGGTGCCGCTTATCGTCGGGGTTGTCGGCAATGGCTTTAATCAATGGATCATCGCCATTGGCCTGGGTATAGGACTCGGTCATGGCAACAAAATTATATTCATTGAGCCCAGGTATCACCAACCGCTCTGTGCCATCAACACCCATGCCCGCGCAGATACCATTCATGGTTTCATGGTGACGCACCATATCCCCTACTACCAGCTGATCAAACGCTATACCGCGCATACCCAGATGGTCACCCAACCAGCGGGATTGCTGGTGGCCGAGGTCAGATAGCTGATCATAGTTAGCCGCACCAAATGACGCCTGAGCGTGCCGGACTAGATAGAGTTCACTCATGGGGTAATCCTGTTAAGTGGGTTTTAGCATATAAAATGTCATTTCTTATGGGGTTTATTTAAACCCATCTGAGTAGTTATGGATAGTGACTGAGCGCTTATAGAGATTATTTACTAGAATAATTGCAGAGCCGTAAGTTACGACAGATTTTTGAGCCAAATACTGCTTAAAATTGGCTTTATGGGACGTTTGAGCCCATAAAAATAACCCCAAAACCACTATAAAAATTAACCACTTACGCGTATACTCCGCGGCCTCTCAACCGGGGGTCTAATCACCCCAAGCCACAGGTAAATTAATGTCATCCCCTGACTTCGAATCTTTAAGTCTCTCTGCTCCCGTTCTCAAGGCTGTTAAGCAGCTGGGTTACGAGCAACCCTCCCCTGTTCAAGCGCAGAGTATTCCTATTCTGCTAGACGGCAAAAACCTATTGGGCACTGCCCAGACTGGTACGGGTAAAACCGCTGCTTTTGCACTGCCGTTTTTGAGCAAGATTGATGAGAAGCAGAGATCACCACAGATTCTGGTGCTGACACCGACCCGTGAGTTAGCTATTCAGGTGGCTGAGGCTTTCCAAAGCTATGCCAAATATATGAAAGGCTTCAATGTGTTGCCCATTTATGGTGGCGCCGATATTGGTGGCCAGCTGCGCAGCCTTAAGCGCGGTGTGCAGGTTGTGGTGGGTACCCCTGGTCGTATGCTCGACCATTTGCGTCGTCGCAGCCTGGATCTCAGCCAGATTAAAGGGCTGATTCTGGATGAAGCAGACGAAATGCTGCGTATGGGCTTTATTGATGATGTTGAAACCATTCTGGCCCAGACTCCACCTGAATGTCAGCGCGCGCTGTTCTCTGCCACCATGCCCAATCAAATTCGCCGGGTTGCCGAGAAATATCTTGGCGATGCTGAGCGAGTTAGCATCGAGTCGAAGACTAAAACTGTAGAGCGTATTGAACAGCAGTATGTGACGGTAAAAGCACACCAGAAGATGGATGCTCTGACCCGTGTTCTGGAAGTTGAAAGCTTTGATGGCATGATTATTTTTGTGCGCACCAAATCTTCAACTGTGGATATTGCCGAGCGTCTCGAGGCTCGTGGCTTTTCCTCTGCAGCCCTCAATGGCGATTTGAGCCAGGCATTGCGCGAGCGCACTATCAACCGCCTTAAGAAAGGCCAGGTAGATGTGGTTGTGGCTACCGATGTGGCCGCCCGCGGTTTGGATGTTGAGCGCATCAGTCATGTAATTAATTTTGATATCCCTTATGACAATGAGTCCTATGTGCACCGTATTGGTCGCACCGGCCGTGCTGGTCGCGATGGCAAGGCGATTTTGTTTATCACGCCTAAAGAGACTCGCCTGCTGCGTTCGATTGAGAAGTCGACACGCCAGTCTATTACCCCATTGACCATGCCCAGCAATGAGCAGGTCAGCAATCAGCGTATTCAGCACTTCACTGACCAACTGGTAAAGACGCTGGAGACTCCGCGCCTAGATAAATTCCGCGACCTGATCACCAAGTTTGCCGCTGAGAACGAGCTGGATATGGCGGATATTGCCGCGGCTCTGACCTATGAAAACCAGAAAGAGCGCCCGCTATTTCCCAAGCTGGATAATATTGTTGCTCCCCGTGAGAATAACCGCGATCGCAAAGAGAGTCGTCGCGATGAGCGCTCTAAGCGAGATGATCGACCTCGCAGAGAAGAGCGCCCGCGGCGAGAAGAACGCCAGCAGCGAGACGATAGCCCGCGGCGAGATGACCGCCCACAGAGAGACCCAGGTCTTCGCGATGAAAATGGCAACGACATAGGCATGG
>ERZ1047472.1362-NODE-1362-length-19175-cov-5.240690_pt1 | contig 19175 bp, 20 predicted proteins | sample MGYA00383095_ERZ1047472 | MGnify/ENA primary metagenome ERZ1047472 (study PRJEB29581, sample SAMEA5548365) | metagenome | biome: marine; feature: coastal; material: water | depth 1 m | study: Short-term variability in the microbial, nano- and picoplankton... | reverse complement strand
AACGCGGCGATGTGATGGTGTTTTTCCCGCCCCATGAAGAACGCTACTTTATTAAACGCGTTGTCGGCCTGCCCGGTGACGAGATTCATGTATTGAACGGTGTGCTGTATATCAACGGCGATAAGATGACCCAGAAAGTTCTCGCTGATGAGCAGGCTGCGCCGCGCTCAGTGGTCATGAGCGAGGATCTGACCGGTGTTGAACACGCCATACAAAAACGTGTTCTGCCTACCAGACTGAGCCAGAATTTCACCGCTGTGGTGCCCGAGGGGCATTACTTTATGATGGGCGATAACCGCGATAACTCCAGTGATAGCCGGGTCTGGGGACCTGTGCCCGAGGATCGCATTGTCGGCAGGGCATTTGCCCGGTGGATGTTCTGGGATAAATTCCTCTCCCTGCCCAGTTTTGAACGGGCCGGCAAAATCCAGTAAGGTTGGTTGCCAGCAACGATCGACAATATCTCAGGGAGCGTGATATGGGTATCAATAGTCAAAAGGGTATGACTACAACATCAGCAATATTGACACTGTTTGTGTTTGGGTTTTTTTTAACCATAGCGTTTCGGCTTGGCCCCCACTATCTGGATAACAGAATTATCCAGAGTGCAATTGACCAGGTTGGCCAGTCCGATATCAACGGTAAATCCAATTCGCAGATACGCAGAAAAATTGCCGATTTTTTCACCATCAATAATATTCGCGATGTTGATGTTAGAAAAGTCGTTATAGACCGTAAGGACAGCGGCACCCAAATAGGTCTGGACTACGAAAAACGCATCGAAATGTTTGGCAATATCGATGTAGTGCTTAAATTCAGCAATAAATATGAAGCTGCTGATAATATCGATAATTACTAAAAATCATCGAGAGTGCCAAGCAATATTATTAACCTGAGGATTATTCGTGGCGAGTCATGCCCAGCAACTCCAGGAACGCTTACAGTATCAGTTTAGCGACCCGACGCTTTTGACGCTGGCACTCTCCCACCGGAGTTGTGGCAGTAAGAATAACGAGCGTCTCGAATTTCTTGGCGATGCGGTGCTCGGCCTGATCGTATCCAATTATCTCTTCCAGCGCTTTCCCGATGCTCGAGAGGGCGATCTCAGCCGTATACGCTCACAAATAGTGCGCGCAGAATCTCTGGCTGAGGTGGCGCGGGCACTGGATCTGGGTCCCGAGTTATTGCTTGGTCAGGGCGAGATGAAAAGCGGAGGGCACCGTCGCGATTCTATTCTTGGCGATACTGTCGAGGCACTGATTGGCGCGATTTATTTGGATAGGGGAATGGCCGCTGCAGAGCAGTGTATTGTGAATTGGTTTGACGATTCGTTAAAGGCCACGACTCTGGATGCACCAGTAAAAGATGCCAAGACCGGGCTGCAGGAGTGGTTGCAGGGCAGAGGTAAGCCACTGCCGGAATATGTGGTTGTTAAAACTCAGGGGCAGGATCACAGTCGCCTGTTTACCGTCAGCTGCACAATAGCCGATCTGGAAAAACCCGCCGAGGCCACAGCCAGCAGCCGTCGCAAGGCAGAACAGTTGGTGGCGCAGCAATTGTTAAAACAGCTGGAAATAACCAAATGAGGATTAACTCATGACTGATATGCCAGCCCGCTGCGGCTATGTAGCCATTGTCGGTCGTCCCAATGTGGGCAAATCGACGCTGCTTAATCATTTGATCGGCCAAAAACTGTGTATTACCTCGCGCAAACCGCAGACAACCCGGCACACCCTGTTGGGCATCAAAACGCAAGAAAATCTCCAGGTCGTGTTTGTCGATACCCCTGGTATTCACACCAATCAGGATCGGGCAATCAATCGCGTTATGAATCGCTCAGCGGCCAGTGTGATCGCCGATGTTGATCTGGTGATTTTTGTTGTCGATCGCTTCGAGTGGAGTGAGGCCGATGAATATGTCGCCAAATATATTTCCAATTACGCCGTGCCGGTTATTGTAGCGATCAATAAAGTCGACCTGGTTGAGGATAAAGAGGCGCTGTTGCCGCATTTGCAGTTTCTCTCCGAAAAGGTCAATGCCGCGGATCTAATGCCTCTCTCAGCGTTGCGTAAAACCAACTTTGAACAGTTGCAAGAAAAGATTAATAGTTTTATGCCCGAGGCGCCGCATGTGTTTCCCGAAGATCAAATTACCGATCGCAGTGAACGCTTTCTGGCGGCGGAAATCGTTCGTGAAAAAATCACCCGCCAGTTAGGTGCCGAAGTTCCCTATCAGGTTACGGTTGAGATTGAACAGTTTCGTGTTGAACAAAAGGTCACGCATATCGATGCCCTGATACTGGTAGAGCGCGAGGGTCAGAAGAAGATTATTATTGGCAACAAAGGCGAGCGGATTAAAAATATTGGTCAGCAGGCGCGAGCTGATATGGAGAGTTTGCTGGATTGTAAAGTTATGCTGAAAACCTGGGTTAAAGTTCGCAGTGGCTGGTCCGACGATGAACGGGCACTGCGCAGCCTGGGCTATATTGACGAGTAATCTGTTGTGCGTATTGAGGCAGAGCCGGGATTCCTGTTGCATTCGACACCCTACCGCGAAACCAGTTTGCTGGTCGATTTGTACACCAAAAACCACGGCCGTATTCGCTGTGTTGCCAAAGGCTTTCGCAAACCCAATAAAAGGGGTATCAGCCGGCCGATTTTTCCCTACACCGAACATCAGTTTAGCTGGCAGGGACGCGGTGAGTTAAAGACTTTGATCAGGGCCGATGCTGTCCAGGCACCGTTGCAGCTGCAAGGGGTCTGCCTGTTTACCGGCCTCTATCTCAATGAATTATTTTACCGCCTGCTTCAAGAGCAGGATATGCACCAGTACCTCTATCAACAGTATCAACACTTTATCGCCACTCTCTGCCACGGCAAGGCGGATGAAGTTCAATTGCGTCAGCTGGAAATGACCCTACTCGAGGAACTTGGTTATGGGTTGGTCCTCGATTGCGATGCTCAGACTGGCGCCGCGCTGCAAGCTGAAAGCTACTACCAGTATATTCCCGAGCAGGGACTTCAGTTGTCGATCAATCAGCGCGCCCCGGCCTCGGGCAGTTACTCGGGGAGTGATCTTATCAATATTGCCCGTGGAAATTTTTCCCAGGGCAGTCCACTGCGAACCGCCAAACAGCTGCTGCGCGGCGTGATAGACTTTTACCTTGGCGGCAGGCCACTGCACAGTCGGGAGCTCTATCGACAGCACCTGCAGTCGCAGGCTTGCTGATAAATATATACGTTGGAAAAATTTTATGAGCATAGCCATTGGTACAGATATTGTCGAAATTGCCCGTATTGCCGATCTGTTGGAGCGACAGGGTGAGCGCTTTGTCGAGCGCATTCTCAGTCCCAGTGAGAAGTTAAAATACCAGAGCCACAGTAATGGCGTTGCCTTTGTCGCCAAGCGTTTCGCCGCAAAAGAAGCCATTGCCAAAGCTCTGGGCACAGGTATAGGACATGGCGTCAGCTTTCAGGATATGGTGATTGGCAATGACTCAAAAGGTGCGCCCTTTGTCGAGTTGGCCAATGGTGCCGCCGAGGTTATGCGCGAACGCGGCGGCCAGAAAATGCTGATTAGCCTGGCCGATGAACGCCATTATGCGCTGGCCTATGCAGTTCTGACCTAGTGTGTTAGCCCAGCTCCGTTATGCAAAACAATTATTAGCTATAACCCACTTGCAGGGGCGCAAGCAGATGCGTTCGGGCACAATAACCGGCTGACCCCGCTTGTGGGTTATAGCTGGCTGTTTAATAAGTAGAGATTTTAAGAGAAATGACTATGCAGTACCCAACCATAGACCAGACGATTGGCAACACCAGGTTAGTGCGTTTGCAGCGCATGCCCGGCAATAGTTCGAATACAATTCTGGCTAAACTGGAAGGGGATAACCCCGCGGGTTCGGTAAAGGACAGACCCGCCCTGAGTATGATTAAAAATGCCCAGGATCGCGGCGAGATTAAACCCGGCGACCACCTGGTTGAAGCCACCAGTGGCAATACCGGCATCGCCCTGGCCATGGCGGCGGCAATGATGGGCTATCCCATAACCCTGATAATGCCCGCCAATGCCACCGCCGAGCGCAAAGCGGCGATGACCGCCTATGGCGCAAAATTAATTGAGGTGAGCAAAAAAGAGGGTATGGAAGGTGCTCGAGACCTGGCCATGCAGATGCAGGCTCAGGGACAGGGCAGGGTGCTGGATCAGTTTAATAACCCCGACAATCCCCTGGCGCATTACCGCGGAACCGGGCCGGAGATCTGGCGTGATACCGCTGGTGCTGTAACCCACTTTATCAGTTCCATGGGGACCACGGGCACTATCATGGGTGTCTCAGCCTACCTGAAACAGCAAAATCCCGAGATTCAGATAGTCGGCTTGCAGCCGCAGGATGGCGCATCAATCCCCGGTATCAGGCGTTGGCCAAAAGCCTATCTGCCAGGTATTTTTGATGCTGCCAAGGTCGATCAAATTATGGATATCTCTCAGGCAGAAGCTGAAAATACGATGCGCCGGCTGGCGGTTGAAGAGGGTATTTTCTGTGGTGTCTCCTCGGGAGGTTCGGTATCCGCCGCCCTGAAAATTAGCCAGCAGGTTGAAAATGCAGTTATCGTTGCTATTATCTGTGATCGTGGTGACCGCTACCTGTCCTCGGGAATTTATGGCTGAGCTAACTTAAGCTGTAAATGGGTTGCTAACAGCTTCCAGCCTCTGGCAAGCAGAGTACTAATGCTTTTCTAACGCGAGTCCAAAACATGGTTAAAGTTCGCGAACATCACCCTCAGGAAGAGGCTGAACAGGTTGATATTCAGGCTTGGGTAGAGGGTCTTATTCAGGGCTATCCAATCGACGCCAGTGCCGCTGACGCTATCACCCATGCCTGTGTTTTTGCCAGCGACGCACTCCAGCAAGACTTTGATCCCGACAAACTCTGGAATAATGCCGTTGGCTGTTTTCAAACAGCCTTGGAAATGGCAGAAATTCTTGCTGATTTATCCCTCGACAGTGTTGGCCTGCAGGCCGCCATCCTCTATCGCGCTGTTCGCGAAGGGCGAATCTCAATTGACAAAGTACGCAGCGAATTTGGCGCAGAAGTCGCGGGGCTGATTGATAAGGTTCTGCGTATGGCTGTCGTCAGTACTCTTAATAACAGTCGTGGCAGATCGGTTTTTGGCCACGGGGGTGGTCAACAGGCAAGCAAGATCCGCGAAATGCTGGTTTCGATTATCGATGATATTCGTGTGCCGCTGATTAAAATTGCCGAGCGCACCTGTGCCATTCGCGCGGTTAAAAACGACAGTCGAGAAAAGCGTGTGCGCGTGGCGCGCGAAGTGTTTGATATCTATGCGCCGCTGGCTCATCGACTGGGGCTGGGTAATATTAAATGGGAGCTAGAGGATCTCTCCTTTCGCTACCTACAGCCGGATGATTACGCCTCTATCGCCAGTTTGCTGGCCGAAAAACGCCGCGATCGTCAGGCCTATATCAACGAGGCTGTGCACCAGGTTGAGGAGCAATTAAAAGTCTCGCAAATAGAGGGTGAGGTCAGCGGCCGTCCCAAGCATATTTACTCAATCTGGTCGAAAATGCAGCGTAAAAACCTCAGTTTCTCCGAGGTCTATGATATTCGCGCTCTGCGTGTCCTGGTGCCGTGTATTGCCGACTGTTACGAGTTGCTCGGTTGGCTACACAGTCACTGGAAAAATATCCCCGGCGAATACGACGACTATATAGCGGCGCCTAAAGAAAATGGTTATCGCTCCCTGCACACCGCAGTGATTGGTCCCGACAGTAAAGTGCTTGAGATTCAAATTCGTACTTTCGATATGCACAATGAGGCAGAACTGGGTGTCTGTGCCCACTGGCGTTATAAAGGCAGTGATGCCCAGCACGCCGACAAAAGCTACGAAGAAAAGATTGAATGGTTGCGCCAGGTGCTCGAGTGGTCAAATGAGATTGAGGCCGCGGGCGATAGAACTGAGAGAGGTGATTCCCTCAGAGAAACCCAGTCCGGTATCAATCAAGGCCGTATCTATGTGTTTACCCCTGAAGGCCATGTGGTTGATCTTCCGGTAGGAGCGACGCCACTGGACTTTGCCTACTATGTGCACACCGGCCTTGGTCATCGCTGTCGCGGCGCCAAAGTGAATGGTCGAATTGCGCCATTGAACTCTCAGTTACAGACCGCAGATCAGGTCAATATTATCACCACCCGCCAGGGTCAGCCCTCGAGGGACTGGCTTTCTGCTTCAATGGGTTACCTCAAAACCAATCGTGCCCGAAGTCAGGTGCAGTATTGGTTTCGCAAGCAAAACCAGGAGCAGAATCGGATTGAGGGTAAAAAACTTCTCGATCGTGAACTCAACCAATTGAATGTCAGCGATATCGATCTGGAAAAAGTTGCCAGGCGTTATAACAAACAGGGTGTTGCGGGTCTCTATGCCGCCATAGGGGCTGGCGATGTCGGTGTTGAGCAGGTCATCAACACCGCACAGGTGCGTCGCGATGGCAGTAAGGGCATTGAGAGAATCGCTACCAAGGAGTCGGTAACCGCTCAGCGTTTTAAATCCTCCGATGTGTTTATTCACGGTGTCGGGAATTTGTTGACCCAGATCGCCCGCTGTTGCAGCCCGGTTCCCGGCGATAATATTGCTGGTTATATCACCCAGGGGCGGGGTATCTCCATCCATCGCGAAGACTGCAGCAACTTCCTGCGTCTGCAGGCGGCAGATCCCCAGAGAATTATCAAAGTTGAATGGGGCGGTGAACCGCAGAAAAACTATCGGGTTAAAATTGTTTTAACTACCTATGATCGCACAGGACTATTACTGGATATTACCAAGACCGTTGATCGGCTCGGCTTGCATATTTCCTCAATCCAGTCTGATGAAGATAGCGTTCACCAAAAAAAGATGAACTGCTCACAGATGTTCCTGACTATTGATGTCGCCAGTTTGGAGCAGCTCAGCACAGTGCTGGCGCAGTTAAACCAGATACCCAATGTCAAAGAGGCACGACGGGTAACAGATTAAAAATCACAGACAGTAGAAGAGGTTTCCTGAAGATGACGGCTGGTTACACCATCGACGACCTGCGCTATTTAATGAAACGGCTGCGCGATCCCGAGACCGGATGCCCCTGGGATTTACAGCAGACCTATAAAACAATTGCCCCTCATACACTGGAAGAAGTCTATGAGGTGATTGATACAATTGAACGCAATGATCTCAGTCATCTGGGTGAAGAACTCGGTGATCTGCTATTCCAGGTGATCTTTTACAGTCAGTTGGGTGCAGAGGCAGAGATTTTTGACTTTGACACTGTTGTGCATGGCATTGTTGAAAAGCTGGTCAGGCGCCATCCCCATGTCTTTCCTCTGGGCACATTACAGAGCGCGCGTGATCCCAATGCTGATGCAGTAGCAGAGGAGTCACGTATAAAGCAGGTGTGGGAGCGGATCAAACAACAGGAGCGCGAGAAAAAAGGCGAACAACGCACGCTGGATGATATTCCCATGGCATTGCCGGCACTGAGCCGCGCACAAAAGTTGCAGAAAAGAGCAGCTAATACCGGTTTTGATTGGGACAACAGCCGTGATGTGCTCAGCAAGGTGCATGAAGAGCTTGTCGAATTAGAGGCTGAAATACAGGCTGATAATAGCCAGGCAGCGGAAGAAGAGTTGGGTGACCTCTTGTTCAGTTGCGTCAATTTGGCCCGTCATCTAGGTATTGATCCTGAGCGCGCTATGCGCAGGGCAAACAATAAATTTCAGCGCCGCTTTAATGCCATGGAGACTCTTGCCAACAAGCAACTGTCCGCAGGATTGACTGAAATGCCAGTCGCTGAAATGGAACTGCTCTGGACCCAGGTGAAGGAAACAGAATAGCAGAGTTGAATCGGGCTAGAGAATTTGCCCTAACCCCCACGCTAGGCTTGTTTGCCCCTATTAATGGGTGTATTGTGAACGCCCTTTTTTTATCGGTAAAAGTTAAGGTAATCCATTGATGAGAGTTATTTTATTAGGTCCACCAGGCGCAGGTAAGGGTACACAGGCGCAATTTATTACTGAAAAGTACGGAATCCCGCAGATATCGACAGGCGACATGCTCAGATCAGCCGTTAAAGCTGGTAGCGAGCTGGGCCTTAAGGTTAAAGATATTATGGCTTCCGGTGGACTGGTGTCTGATGAAATTATTATCGCACTGGTGCAGGAGCGTATTCAGCAGGCAGATTGTAGCAATGGCTTTTTGTTTGATGGCTTTCCGAGAACCATTCCCCAGGCCCAGGCCCTTGTCGATGCAGGTATAGGCATAGAATATGTTGTCGAAATCTCGGTGGATGATGAGCAGATTGTCTCGCGCCTGAGTGGCCGTCGCGTTCATGAAAGTTCCGGTCGGGTCTATCATGTTGAACACAATCCACCAAAAAATGAAGGTCTTGATAATGAGACTCAAGAGCCATTGATCCAGCGTGACGATGACAAAGAAGCAACAATCCGCAATCGTCTCTCGATCTATCACAGCCAGACCAAGCCACTGGTCGAATTCTATACTCAACTATCCAGCTCAGTTTCTGCAGGACCTGTTTTTGCAACCATTGATGGCTTGGGTCGGCTCGATGAAGTTCAGGCAAGAATTGTGAAAATTCTTGGTTAATATTTACCCCTAAAAACCAACTGCAACTCTCTTCTACAGCCTAAAAAAAATCTTAAGTCAGAATAAGAATTTTTAAAAAAGCAGCTTATTATCAAATACGCTGCTTTTTTTATGCTGAAAAAAAATTCCAAATTTTATAAAACAATGCTGTTTTACAATGAAATTGACAGTTTTGATTGGTAAATCAATGCACTCTTGCTTAAACTGCCCCACAGGTTATTAGTATTATTTGTAAAGCAAACTTACAGACTGCCCTTTAAAAGTGAGGAGTAAGCAAATGAAAAAATCAGCAAAGAAAAAAGTAAAAAAAGCTAAGGCGCAAATTTCACCTACTCAGAAAGCCAAAAATACTGTTAATGCCATGGTAAAACAGCTTGCTGCTCACAATAAAAAGCATGCAACAATTGTAACCCGAGTCAATAAAGCGAAAGCTAAGATTGCTGTTAAAGCCACAGCTGCTGCAGTAAAAGCACTTGCCGCAGCGAAGGAGCAAGCTAGCACCAGCCGCAAGCAGGCCGCTGTATTGCGCGATAATTTGAAAAAGGCGAAAGCGGAATACAAAATTGTTGAAGTGAAGCAAACACTGGCCGCTGCGGAGAGTGCCGCCAAGGCAGCGATCCTTAAAGCTGAAGAGAGATTACAGGCTGCGCAAGATGCCGATTTGGCTACTGCTGTCGCACGATTTGAAAAGCGCTGGTTAAAAACCCGTGCCAAGGTGACTTCTAAGAAAATGAAAGCAGTCGAAAAAAGTGTTGCACAAAAAGTTAAGTCGGCGGAGAAGGCAGCTGTGGCCAAGCTTAAAGCGCTAGCAGATAAGTCAGGCGTGGCCGAGAAAGTTGCTAAAAAACCCGCCACTAAAACCCCCGCCACTAAAAAAGTGGCAGCCAAGAAGCCAGCAGCAAAAAAAGCAGCAGTGAAAAAGCCCGCGGCTAAAAAACCAGTCGCTAAAAAGGGTGCTACTAAAAAAACAGCGACTAAAAAGGCAGCGACTAAAAAGGCAGCAGTAAAAAAACCTGCAGCCAAAAAAGCCGTTGCCAAGAAGCCGGCGGCCAAAAAAGCGGCAGTTAAAAAGCCAGCGGTAAAGAAAGTCGCGACTAAGAAGCCCGCAGCTAAAAAAGCAGTAGCGAAAAAGCCAGTTACCAAGAAAGTTGTTGCCAAGAGGGCTGCTACTAAAAAGGCAGCAGTGAAAAAACCGGCCGCTAAGAAACCAGTTACCAAGAAACCAGCGGCCAAGAAAGCAGTTGCCAAAAAACCAGTGTCAAAAAAGAAGGCTACTAAGAAAGTAGCAATCAAGAAGCCAGTGGCTAAAAAACCAGCAACGAAAAAACCAGCCGCCAAAAAAGCGGTTGCTAAGAAAACAGCAACTAAAAAGCCAGCAGCAAAAAAGACGCCCGCAAAGAAAGCCGCTAGCAAAAAAACTGCAGCCAAAAAATCCTAATAGTTTAATTGGCGCTGGACCTGTAAAATCCCTCACCAACTTGGTGAGGGTTTTTTTTGACCTCAGAATCTAGCGCGTGCCCTGCAATTGAGATTTTAGAATGACAGCGATTTTGGCGATTGAAACCTCGACACCGGCGTGTTCGGTGGCGCTGCTGGTTGGCGACGTACTGTTCTCGCGATACTCTGAAGAGCCGCGCTCCCATACCAGGTTAATCATGACAATGATCGATGAGGTTTTGTGCGAAGCAGGGGTAGCGGTTGATGATCTGGATGCAATCGCAGTGACAGTTGGTCCGGGTTCTTTTACCGGTCTTAGGATTGGTTTTTCTACTGTTCAGGGCCTGGCCTATGCTAAAAATGTCCCGGTTATTCCAGTTTCCACTCTTCAAGTAATGGCATACACCTACAAGCGCAAGTACTCAAACCATAATGACGCCGCCACGACCCTTATGACGGTATTGGATGCTCGAATGGGTGAGTTCAATTGCGGCGCCTATCGGTTTGATCAAAGTGCAAACTTTACTGCTATTATTGAAGATCAATTGTTAAGTAAAGATAAGGCTTTGGCGCTCTGCGAAAAACTGTCCCCCAGTGCTATTGTTGGTGATGGTATTGCGTTGTTGGATGACTTGAATCCATCTGACCAGCTAATGCAGCAGCTCTATCCTGATGCTGAGGATTTGCTTGATATAGCCCTTGCTAAGTTCGCGCGCGGCGAAGCAGTGCCCGTTGATCAGGTGGAGTTGGTCTATTTGCGCGGCACCGATGCTTGGAAAAAACATACCCCTTTAAGATCTACTTAAGTCCAATATATTTGGATTAAAGACTATTTAAATTAACGGCTTTAGATTATGGATTATTTTCAAGTTGTTTGGCTGGCCATTATTCAAGGTCTTTCTGAATTTTTGCCCATCTCAAGTTCCGCCCATTTAATTCTGCCATCTGAAATACTTGGGTGGCCTGATCAGGGCTTAGCCTTTGATGTTGCCGTACATGTCGGGTCATTGATCGCTGTAATTGTCTATTTTCGACATGATATTAGCAGCCTGACCCAGGCTTGGCTGGACAGTGTTTTTGTCCGCCGCAACAGTCCTGAAAGTAAGCTTGCATGGTTTATTATATTGGGCACTGTGCCTGCGGGGCTGACCGGTTTATTCCTCGGCGGTATGATTGAACTGCATCTGCGCTCTATGTCGGTGATTGCCTTTACAACTATTTTCTTTGGTCTTCTTTTAGCGTGGGCAGATTTTCATAGTCGCGGCGAGCGCAGTTTGTATCAATTTACCTGGAAATCGGCTTTATTTGTTGGTGTCGCGCAAGCACTGGCCCTGATTCCAGGTTCCTCACGTTCCGGTGTAACTATTACTGCGGCTTTGGCTTTAGGTTTTGATCGCGTAACGGCGGCGCGCTTTTCCTTTCTACTGGCAATTCCAATTATTATCCTTAGTGGCGGCTTAAAAGGTCTGGAATTAATCGGATCGGCATCGGTCGACTGGATGATGATTGCAACTGGGACTTTGGTGTCCGGTATCACCGCTTATCTTTGCATCAAACTGTTTTTGAATATTGTTCAGCAGATCGGTATGTTGCCATTTGTGATATACCGAATGCTGTTGGGAGCGCTGTTGATCTATATTGTCTGGCAGTAATCTACCCGGATCTTTCAGGTAGCCATTATGAACAGACGTATTGCTTTTATAGGACTTGGTGTAATGGGCTATCCCATGGCGGGTTGGCTGGCCAAACTTGAACATCTGGACCAATAGGACTGTATCTAACTATGGAAAAAGGAATCAATAAATGACCGCGACACAGAGCAGTAGAGACATATTTAATCGTGAGCTCGGTGACTTTCTGGATCAGTCACCGACACCATTTCATGCGGTTTCCTCGATGACTGAGATGCTCTTGGAGGGAGGTTTTAACCCGCTGAGTGAAGATGATGACTGGTCGCTGCAGCAGGGCGGTAAATATTTTGTCACGCGCAATGGGTCATCCCTTATTGCCTTTGTTGTCGGAACCGAAAGCCTTTCAGAAACCGGTATTCGTATGGCGGGTGCCCATACAGATAGCCCCTGCCTGATGGTCAAGCCGCAGCCGGAGCTATTAAATAATCAATACTACCAGCTCGGTGTCGAGGTCTATGGTGGCGCCCTGTTAAATCCCTGGTTTGATCGGGATCTGTCAATCGCTGGTCGACTGATCTACACCGATAAAAATGGCCAGTTAAAGCAAAAGCTGGTTAATTTCCACGAGCCTGTCGCTATGATCCCAAGTCTTGCTATCCATCTGGATCGCGAGGCAAACAGTGGCCGTAAAGTCAATGCACAGACCGATATCCCGCCAATACTGATGCAGGCTGAGGAGAAAAAAGACTTTCAAGAATTACTCTGCGAACGTTTCCTGAGCCAGGGCGAGAGGGTAATGGACTATGAGTTGTGTCTCTATGATGTTCAGCAAGCCGCCACCCTGGGGCTGAAGAAAGAATTTTTTGCCTCGGGGCGACTGGATAATCTGCTCAGTTGCTTTGTTGCAACCAAGGCATTGATCAATGCAGACACTCGCAGTACTTCGTTAATCGTTTGCAATGACCATGAAGAGGTTGGCAGTGTCTCCTCTGTCGGTGCCGATGGCCCGTTTCTGGAGTCTGTGGTTGAACGTCTCTGCCTTGCCGGCCAGACTAAAAGCGAATCCACCACTAAGGCCAGGGTACTGGGTAATTCCCTGTTGATCTCCTGTGATAATGCCCATGCAGTGCATCCAAATTTCGCCAGCAAGCATGACAAGGGCCACAGCCCGCTGCTCAATGGTGGCCCGGTGATTAAGGTCAATGTCAAACAGCGCTATGCCACCAATGGCATAACCGCCAGCCTGTTTAAACAGCTCTGCGCAGCGGTGGAAGTCCCGGTACAGACTTTTGTCTCGCGCAGTGACCTGGGATGTGGCAGTACCATCGGCCCTATGACGTCCGCTAAGCTCGGTGTTCCAACCCTGGATGTGGGAATTCCTCAATTGGCGATGCACTCCTGTCGTGAGGTGACTGGATCGGCAGACCCGCAACGTTTAACCGCAGTGTTGTCGCATTTCTTTAATTTGCCTGGAAAGCTCCAGGTTGAGTTGGTAAGCGACTAGATAGAGCTAATGGATAGAAATAGTCGATAGAACCAATGGAAAAAGAGCAGAGATCAGTTGAGCTTTGACTGCGTTGCTGGGCAAGATAGATTACTATAGCCGGCTTAAACCCAATAAGATTTAACCTGTCATTGATTTAGAGCTAACAAAATTACTATGAGCAAGCAGCGCGTTTTAACCGGTATAACTACGTCGGGAACACCACATCTAGGCAACTATGTCGGAGCTATTCGTCCCGCCATTGAGGCCAGCCGCAGCGGCGACGTCGAATCCTTTTTCTTTTTGGCCGACTATCACGCCCTGATTAAAGCTCAGGATCCCGACCTGGTTCATAGGTCGACTCTTGAAATTGCCGCCGCCTGGTTGGCGCTGGGTCTGGATCCAGACAAGGTTACCTTCTATCGCCAGTCGGATATTCCCGAGATTACCGAATTGACCTGGTTCCTCACCTGTATGACGGCCAAGGGTTTAATGAACCGTGCTCATGCCTACAAAGCCTCGGTGCAGGCCAATGAAGAGGCTGGAGAAGATGCTGATTTCGGTATTAATATGGGGCTGTTCAGCTACCCGATTCTAATGGCGGCAGATATCCTAATGTTCAATGCCCATAAAATACCTGTGGGCAGAGACCAGATTCAGCATGTAGGGATGGCGCGCGATGTTGCCGGACGATTCAATCATCACTACGGCGAACACTTTGTCCTGCCCGAAGCGGTAGTCGATGATAATGTTGCGGTTCTCCAGGGGCTGGATGGGCGCAAGATGAGTAAAAGCTACGGCAATACCATTCCGTTATTTTTAAGTGCCAAAAAGCTCAAGAAGCATATCAATAAGATCAAAACCAATTTACTCGAACCGGGTGAACCAAAAGATCCTGACAGCTCAGCGGTATTCCAGATTTGGAAGGCCTTTGCCAGCGAGCAGCAGACGGCGGAGATGCGTGAGGAATTTGCCAATGGTATCGCCTGGGGCGAGGCCAAGAAGCGTTTGTTCGAGCTTGTCGATGGCCAGTTGGCTGAGGCCCGTGAGTGCTACGAGGCATTGATGGAAAATCCACAGCTGGTTGAACAGATTCTGCAAAAGGGTGCTGTGAAAGCCCGCCGGGAGAGCAGCGTGCTATTGGCTAAACTGCGACATGCGGTAGGAATTAGGCCTCTGGCATAAGCTGAAAAAAAATTCCCGTTTTTCCTGATGAGAATTGGGCAATAGCGCGCTATAATGCCGCGGAAAATTTCATATCACGTTTTTACCGGAGATGACCCTTGATGAACACCATCCCTAGCAGTCGATTGAAAAACCTTCTATTGATCACCTTAGCCAGTGCACTTTTGTGGGGTTGCGGCTCCAGTGACAAAACCCTGGAACTCACTGCAAACCAGGAACAGCAAGTTGCTGAGCGTATTGCGCCAGAGGGTCACGTCTCGATGGCTGGTCAGGTTGCTGCCGTCTCTGCCGGTGCAAGCGCTGCCCGTTCGGGTTCAGATATCTATGCCAGCAATTGTGTCGCCTGCCACAGTTCAGGCGTCGCCGGTGCGCCCATTCTTGGCGATGTGGCGGCCTGGGCTGATCGGTTAAGCAAAGGGGTGGAGACAGTTTACGCCAACGCTATCAACGGTATCGGCGCTATGCCCGCACGTGGAACCTGTATGGATTGTAGTGATGACGATGTGATTGCGGCTATTGACCATATCCTTGAAAACAGCAAGTAAGACGTTTTTGACTATCAAGCCCGCCTTTTCCGGCGGGCTTTTTTTTGCCTGTAAAATCCTGCCAGGACTATTCGGCAGTTATCATCTCTAACTGCGGGCCCGCATCCACGATTTCCTCTGAGGGTGCAAAGCTAACAATATTTTCAATAAACAATCTCGCCAGCTTGGCGGCCTGCTCATCGTAGGCTTCTTTGTCATCCCAGGCATTGCGCGGGTTGAGGTATTTGCTATCGACACCCTCAATTGCCAGGGGAATATCGAGATTTAACATTTCCAGGTGCTCGGTCGCACAACCCTCAAGGGAGCCGTTGGTTATCGCTGTCACCACAGCTCTGGTCACCGGAATCGGGAAGCGATGCCCCTTGCCGCCAATACCGCCTGAGCCGCCAGTCCAGCCGGTGTTGACCAGATAGACCTTTGAGCCAAACTCGTCGATTCGACGCATCAGCAGCTGTGCATAAACACTCGCTGGGCGCGGCATAAACGGTGCGCCAAAGCAGGTTGAAAAGGTCGGGTGAATGCCCGCCTCGGCGCCCACTTCAGTGGAGCCTACCCGCGCGGTGTAGCCACTTAAAAAGTGGTAAGCTGCAGCTTCCTTACTGAGCAGTGATACAGGCGGCAGTACGCCGGTGACATCACAGGTGAGGAAAATGATGTTCTTTGGCTCACCGGACTGGTTCTCCAGACAGCGTTTTTCAACATGCTCAAGTGGATAGCTGCAGCGGCCATTTTCAGTCACTGAGGTATCGCAGTAATCAGCGTTACGCTGCTCCTCAGAGATAATCACGTTCTCAATGATCGCGCCAAAGCGAATTGCGTCCCATATTACCGGTTCATTTTTCTGGCTGAGGTCAATGGTCTTGGCATAACAGCCGCCTTCGATATTGAACACCGTACCTTTCCCCCAACCGTGTTCATCATCGCCAATCAGGTAGCGATTGGGGTCTGCTGAGAGGGTGGTTTTTCCGGTGCCGGAGAGGCCAAAGAAAAGCGCTGTGTCACCGTCCTCACCGACATTGGAGGCGCAGTGCATGGGCATGACATCCTGATCTGGTAAGAGGAAGTTCTGTACTGAGAACATGGCTTTTTTCATCTCGCCGGCATAGCGCATTCCGGCAAGCAGGACTCTGCGCTGTGCAAAGTTGATAATCACTGCACCGTCGCTGTTAGTGCCATCGCGCTGGGGATCACAGACAAAGTTTGCCGCATGGAGTATTTCCCAGTGTTGTTTGCCGGATAGGTTGTAATTCTCAGTACGAATAAACATGTTGCGTGCAAACAGGGCGTGCCAAGCAGTCTCGGTGGTAACGGTGACTGGAATAAAATGCTGTAAATTCTGGCCCACATGCAGTTGTGAGACAAAGCGTTCTTTTTCTGAAATGTAGTCGCTGACTCGCTCCCACAGCGCATCAAATTTTGCCGCATCAAAAGGGCGATTGACCGAGCCCCAGTCTATGGACTCAAAGGAACTGGGTTCGTGAACAATAAATCGATCGGCTGGGGATCTGCCGGTGCGCTTTCCGGTCATGGCTAAAAACGCACCTGTATCTGCGAGATGACCCTCGCCGCGCAGAATGGCTGTTTCAATAAGCTCGGCTGAGCTTGGGTTGGTGTGGACTACTGCCTCGGTCATTTTCTTCCTCTCTTCCTAAGGTGAACGAAAATAAATGGTTGCTTTTCCTGTTTGCCGTTTAATTATGCCAGATAAATTTTCCTAATCTACGGCCGGCAGTGTAAATCTTCCCCGCTAGAGTTATTAGTGTAGTGGAGTATTTGGTGGGTTGAATAGTTCGGAGATATCCCTTGAAGTAAATCGATATTCCTGCGAACAAAATTCGCAGGTAATCATGATTAGCCCCTGTTCTGCAGACATCTCAAGCACTTCTTCAGGCCCGATAGAGATCAGTGCCGACTCGGTTCTCTGTCTGGAGCAACTGCAGGAAAACTGCATTTTCTGTGGCTCAAAGAGTCGCAGTTGCTGTTCGTGAAATAGTCGGTATAACTGGTCATTATGAGAAAGATCCAGCTGTTCGGCACTTGAAAGGGTTTCAAACAGTACTGATAGGGTTTGCCAGTCATCAGCACTTTTTTCACTATCTATGGATGAGGGAAGCTGTTGGATTAACATCCCGGTTGCAGACTGTGCATTGGAGGCTAATTTGATTTTGGTCGGCAGCTGCTCAGATTGGTAGAAATAATGCTCCAGACACTGGCTGAGATTTTCACCGTCCAAGGCAACAACACCCTGATAGCGTTCTTTACCCTCAGGTTCAATGGTTATGGCCAGCGTTGCAGTTCCAAGCAGTTCCCGAAGGCTTTCTCGGTCTCTGAGGTTGTCGAAGTCCCCGCGCACAATGCCGCGCAGCTTATTGCCCTGAAAGCATTCAGCCATCACTGTAGTGACCGGGCCATCGCCTCGCGCCTGGATTGTAATCATGCCAGTTTCCTTAAGGACGGTGCTGAGAAGGCTGGCGGCGGCGAGAAACTCACCAAATAGCAGGGCTACCTGCGGTGGATATTGTTGGATAGCAAGTAGCTCTCTATAGCATGTAGATAGGGTGGTGACCTCACCACGAATATCAGTGCCGTCAAACAGGAAGCGTTGCAGGCTGTCTTGAGGGTTGTTGTTTGTCATAGGGCGCGTATTGTACTGATATTTTTTCTAATTGCTTAAAAAACGGTGAATTTGACGACGCTGTTTCTTATTTGGCCTGCCATCGCTGGTCACAGTGCTATTTGCCGCCTTACGCTGGGCGCTGTGTGTTTCCCGCAACTCAACACTCGCTGCGGTTTCACTGTAGAGCAGCATGGCCTCGGGGGCGCCCCGACGCTGCTCGGAGAGAGCGATAACCTCTACTGTCTTGGTGTCAAAGCCCTGGCGTATGCTGAGCACTGTTCCAATTTCGAGCTGCCGGCTGGGCTTTGATTTATTGCCGTCGATATGAACTTTGCCATTTTCAATCGCCGCTTTTGCCAGCGAGCGAGTCTTATAAAAACGTGCCGCCCACAGCCACTTATCGATTCGTACTTTATCCATTTGTTCTTTGCTCACAGCTTATCTCCACGGCTGAGGATCTGTTCAAATGAATCGATCATCGCAAAATTCTCCGAGCAGCGAGACTCCCCTTTGCTGTCGGGCTTTTCAATACAGAGAAGATGCTGGATGCCGTACTGTTGAGCGGATTGCAATATGGCCTCTGAATCATCAATAAACACCGTGCGCTTGGGGTCAAAACCCACAGACGCCTGCAGGCGCTGCCAAAATCTCTGGTCTTCCTTAGGTTGTCCGTAGTCGTGGGAAGAGATAACCGAATCCAACAGATTGTGGATACCGGTAAGGGCAAACTTTATGTCCAGGGTATTGCGGTGGGCATTGGTCACTAGCACACGCTGTTTATTGTGCTCGCCAAGGGTTTTGAGAAAGGGTCGCACAAAAGGGCGCTCGCCGATAAGGTGACTGATTTCATGTTTGAGTTCGATGATATCGAGGTTGAGTTCCCGGGACCAGAAATCGGTGCAGTACCAGTTGAGTGTGCCTTGGTGGTCATGCATTAGTTGCCGAATATCGTCGATGATCAGATCAATCGACGTATTGTTCTCCTCAGCGTAGCGTTTTGGCAGGTGATGCAGCCAGAAAAAGTTATCAAAGTGCAGGTCGAGGAGGGTTCCATCCATATCCAGAAGGACAGTGTCGATTTCTTCCCAGTTCAATTTCATCGCTTTCTCCAGCCTCTAAACAGTCTTGTTAAAAAAGATCATCCGGCAGGCTGTTCTCGGCGCCGCTGGGCAGCGCTTCTCCGCCACCGAGTTCCGGAACATTTTTAGCCCTAAAGAACTCGAATATACCACTTTGCTTTGGATCCACACGCTTGCCGGTTTTGGCATCTATCTTCACCATTAGCATTCCATCCGGCTGAGGTCGATTGATATCGGCCTTGCCATTGAGTGCTTCGCGAATAAAATCGATCCAAATTGGCAGGGCCGCCGAGCCGCCATATTCATTGCGACCGATTAACGAATTGTCATCAAAGCCGACCCAGGTGCTGACTGTAAGATGCGGTGAGTAGCCGGAGAACCAGGCGTCACGAGGCCCGTTGGTGGTGCCAGTCTTACCGGCCAGGTCCGAGCGTTTGAGCCCCCTGGCCTTTTTACCAGTACCGCGCAAAATGACATCTTTCAACATTGAATCGATAATGTAGGCAGTCTGTTCATCGATCACCCGGGGTGCAATGGGGTTGTT
>ERZ1047472.1359-NODE-1359-length-19188-cov-6.177756_pt1 | contig 19188 bp, 12 predicted proteins | sample MGYA00383095_ERZ1047472 | MGnify/ENA primary metagenome ERZ1047472 (study PRJEB29581, sample SAMEA5548365) | metagenome | biome: marine; feature: coastal; material: water | depth 1 m | study: Short-term variability in the microbial, nano- and picoplankton... | reverse complement strand
ATATGCTGGTCAATCTTTTGTTCCCGCTAGTTATGCTTGTGCAACGAAAATTATCGCCGGAGATTATGGTGGATCAATTAAAACCGCTTTTCAATCAAGAAGATCTAATGATTCGAGCATTCCTGTGGATAGATGCGTTGAAGCGGACTTGATTGATATTCAAACTAGACCACATACTTGTGACTCGGGATTTTCTCAAACTGGCTTCAATATCAATGCAACAAGATGGATAGGTAAAAGAACGTGCCAAGGTGAAAGCGCAAGAAAAATGTGCGTTAGAAAAAAGAGAAGAGTTAAATGTAGATGGAACGCAACAAAACAAACGAATTGCTGCGATCTCTCATCTCCTCCAAGTGTTTCAGGTTGGACTTGCGATACAAACCTATGCGATAGCACTAATGACGGATGGTATAGAGATCATAATTTTACAGCTTGGGATAATGAATTAAATGCAGAGATAATAAATAGAGGTTCTATTCTTAATGTTTGTAATTTTTATTTTCCTAGAGTAGATGGAGAAATTACTAACACTGCTTTCTTGAATCACTGGAAAGGAAGTTTCGTAGGTAGTTCAAGAGTTGAAGACTTTAATTTTGATTATTCTAGTCTCGTGTCAGGAATTAGTTTTCATAAAATAGAATGGAAATTAGGCGGAGAACTTACTTGTGGATCAGGTGGAACAACTTGTATGGCGAACTCAGGAGCTCTCTTTGCTGCTGGAAATAGCTGGCAAGAATTAACATCAACTTCTGAATTTCAATCGGTTATACCTGTAGGAAATAGTGATTTTCTTACTAATCATCTATACGTAGGTTGTCATATAAATGGATTAGACGGAACTGTTTATTGTGGATTAAGCGCAACGGGAGCCGGATCAGTTCCAACTCCGGGCTCTGCTTATAGCTACGATATGGTCTCGGAGTCTGGCTTTGGATATTCGTTTAGATTTTATTATATAAATACATCGGGAACAGAATCTTCCGTAGTCTTTAATGTTGGATTCGGCCATCACTAGGAGTGATCATGACAAAAGTAAAAGAATTAGTATTAGATTTAACTTTTTATCGATCTTTAATGTCAGGAGCGTTCTTTGTAGTATTGCTGCAAATGATTATTCTGAACAAATGGTATATTTAAGACATAAAGGCAGGATAATATGATGAAATTAATTTTAGTAACAATATGTATACTTCTCTTCTTTACTATTAAAAGTGAAGCGGGAACTACTTCTGCGATAATAGAGTATACCATAGGAATTGATGATGGGACTGATACTCTATTGCCAGGAAGTGATTGGAGACTAGAAATTGCTCCAACGTTTGCTTCTGAATGTTACGATATCTCTCCTGAATTAAATTTTCATAAATCTACACTTGTACCAGTTTTAAGTTACATTGATAGAGACTCAGAATGTTCAGCGTCAGTTCACGCTGGATTTGAAGATGAGACATATATCTCTTGGGAAGATTTTGGATTTGAACAAAGACCGGAATTTGGAGTTGAGAATATTACTTGTCCTATCTATGGATCATGTGAAATGAACCGTGTTGTAAATACAGAAGATAAATTTTATGATGATTTAACTCTTGAAAATGGAGAACATGGAACAAGTAATGGAGCTGCAAAAATATTCATTACTAAACTTGGAAATTCAACAGTTCAATCTATCCCTGGAACAGGTGGGACAGGCGGAATTAATGATCTATCTAGTATTACTCCAGTAAATAGATACTGTGCAAAAGTTCAAGATGCAGTTAGTGCAGATTCAACTACTCTATCTTCTAAAGTGCCATATGCGACAATTCACGCTTACAATTGGTTGCCTTTGAACATAGGTAATGCTGGAGCTCATGGAACGGACGCACCTTCTGGTAAGATCGTTGAGATCTACGAAGGTTTATCTCCTACTACTTTACATAGATTAAAAGGCGAGTACTTACAATAATGAAAATATTAATAGATAAATTTATTAAAATTAAAAAACAACTTTTAAATAAAAAGGAAGAATCGATGAGAATTATCAGTCACACTTGTTTTCAAACTGAAAAACGCCAAATTTCTAATAAAATAAGATTTGATTTTGTTGGGGCGAAAATTGAAGGAATGGCACTTCTTTCTGACTTTTCGGTTATGGCGCTAGTAGATGGTGATGTCGTAACTGTAGAGTGTTTAAACATGAAAGGCGATTTATCCATTCATATCGATGATGTTGATGAATTTACTTTTAATAAAATTGTTAACCTGATTTCTGATTACTTTTATGATCACGAACTTAATGAATCAAAAATGACTGCATGATATTAATTAAAAAGCCTCTTATTTAATAAGAGGCCAGTTGCTTTTTTTATAATAGATTTCCTCCCAGAAATAAATCACACCTACTAATACCAAACTTAATTAATGATTTAAACTAAAATCTTTTTGTTTAACATATAGATCAGGATAAATATTTTTATTTGATTCATCTCTGTTATATAAAGCGAATGTTTCTTTATCCCAAATTAACTTAACCCTACCCTCACCTTTTCCGGATCTATTTTTAGCTATATCTATTTCTAAGTATTCGGTTCCATCGTCAGGATTAGTTGTATTTTTAACAAACAAGACACAATCTGAGTCGGATTCAATAGACCCAGAATCCCTAAGATCGCTCAACTTAGGAGTTCTATCTTCTCTTGTCTCTATTGATCTATTTAATTGAGATAACACTATTAACGGACAATCAAAATCCTGAGCTATTCTTTTTAGCTCAATAGTAGTTTCCCCTATTTGATCGGCTTTAGAGAATTTTGTTTCATTGTGAACCATAATTTGCAAGTAATCGACTATTATCGCAGCAACTCCACCATATCTAGCTTTCATTTTATTGCAATGAAATCTTATTTCGGCACAAGATCTTACTCTATCAAATATGGTTAAATTGGTTTTAGAAAGAGCACTCTTTGCTTCGGATATTTTAACGATATTCCCTCTAATAAATTCCGGATCCTCTTTTCTTATTTTTGAATGATTTATTTTCGTATAGGTAGATATGATTCTTTTTAGTAGTTCAGTTTTATCCATCTCTAAAGCAAAAAAAGGAATTGGATACTGGCTATTTCTTTGATTGGAATTAATCAGGTCAAATGCCATATTTGTTGCGATATTCATGGCAATTGTCGATTTTCCGCCTCCTGGCCTGGCCGCAATTACATTCAATGATCCAGGTCCAAAGCCCTCTATGAGATAATCAAGGTCTTTGTAACCACTATTGAGATAAAGAGTTCTATTGGTATCGTTTTGATTTTGTATCTTAAGAGTGTACTGATCAAAAATGGATCCAATTTTAGAGTCTTCAAACCCTTCCTTCCCTAGTTCGTCACTGCTTCCAGATAAATAGTTAATTAGATCAAGCTTGCTATCATTAAGATTTCCTATATTTAATCTCTTCTTAGCTAGATCCAATGTGCGAGCAAATCCCATATAGGAGTTAAATTCAATGATCTTTCTGGCGTAAGTTGCAATCTTAGCAGAAGACACTATTTTGTCGGTACACTCTAAAGTGAAGGCGGTCCAATCAGTTGTAGCATCAGATGCTCTCAATGCAGAATTTATAAGAATATGATCCCAGGTTTCGTTTCTTTCTATACATTTTAATATGAACTCGTAAATCAATCTGCTCTTGGGACATATAAAATGATTTACCGATAATGGAGTTTCTATTAAGTAGAAAGATTCATTATCTAAAATAAGAGATCCTATGCAATATCTTTCTATTTCGTGTATATCGTCAATTGTCATTGCAATAAACCTTCTTCCATATAACAAATAGACATTTTCTTCATCTCGTCTTCGAATAACATTTCATATAAATGATCAGACTCATCTATATGAGCTATATTAACCTTAACTTTTTCACTCATTTCTTTGTAGATCTTAGGTGTGTTCGCTTTTATTTTATCTAACAGAACATCTGCTTTTTGATATAGTTCTTTCTTTTGTCTTTCCGTTTCTATCTCTTGCATTTTTCTTTTATCGATTATTTTTGTTCTTGCTTGAGAATCCTCTTTGAGTCTAACTCTCTCTTTTAGAGTTTTAAAAGAAGTAGGAAATGTAATCTCTTCTTCGTGAAATAGCTTAGAGAAGTATTTGTCTAAATATGCAATTTTTGTTCCCTGGAATTTATATTGAAATAACATCAGATCAATAACCATTTCGGCTTTATCTATTCTTGTGTCTTCAGATTCAAAATAAAAAGTTTTTCTTTTGTATCTAGCTAAAATACCCTTTATTTTCTGCTCGCTTAAACCCAAGGCTTCTAAATCCTCAATCTCGTAAAAATCAAGAAGATCTGAAGCGAAGCTATTTAAATCAATCAACTTAGATTGCTTAAAAACAAATAAAATACTCTTTACTCCTGAAACCTGTTTTATAGAAAAACTCATCTCTGGTTTCTTTTCTTTATATCTCTCTAGGTATTTTTTTACGTAATAGCTTTGTTTTTGCTTGTATCTAACACCAAATTGTTCCGCTAACTCTTCAAGATCTACTATGAATTCGTCACCCATTTGTTTACGCTTTATTTCTATTATTTGATGAACTCTCATTTCTCCGTCATCTAAAGAAAGAAAAGTCTCTCTATCAGTAGTTATATAACCCTCGTTAACTAAACTAACGGCAATTGAACTTGAAATCTGTACCATATAGGAGTTTTCTTTTTGCCCCTTTTTCTCATAATAGATATCTTTGATTATCGAAGTCAGTATATTTTTTTGTATCCAGTTATCTTCTTTTTTTCCGCAAATAAAGTTTTTATAGTTAATGTCAGAATTCCTAAGAGACTAAATAGATTTAACTATATTATTGCGATTTCCTCCGTTCGTTTTCTTACCCAATAAAAAACAAATATGAGTGATCGTAAAAGAAACAAACATATCGCCGTCGCTATTTGGGACAATAGTTCCGTTTTTTAGACCATTTACAGCTAAGGTCGTTATCGCTCCCAAAACTCTGTGAGTTAAACCAGTAAGAGGTCCGTTTTTGGCATGAACCTCGGCCACTTGATGATGAATATTTCCGTTGCTATCAACAAAGGTTGCTTTATATTTTCTCTTAATAGGATCTTTGCTTCCAGTTTTCCCAAGAGATATAGGGACAATCGCTCCTAAGTTAATTTCGGTGTTTATGTTTAAGCTTTCCTCGGCGTGAACTGGTAAATAGATCTGTTTGTTTTCGTCCGTTAGTTCCTTGCTTTCGTATAATTCAACTTCTGGCAAAATTTCAATTTGATCACTCATTATTATTCCCTTAATTTGATTTATATAAATTGTTACTTCTGGGACTCACACTGTCAAATCATTCCTCATAAATGTCAGGAGGCTCTCATGAAAGACAAGACACTAGTAATAGAGGCAGCAGTATCCCAATAAAGTCATTAGATGGCCTTTAAGGTCACCATGTTCCTTATTATGTCGAATCATGGCCAAAGATGTCATCTCGCTCTTAATGGAGTCATTAGGTAGTGATTAGAGTCAAGTGTGGTAAACCGAGGTTCTTATTGCTAATTGCATTCCTTAAATAAGGCAAGTTAACCAGATTTATTCCTCTTAAATGTCATCTATTTGACGATTAAGGTCATCAGGAAGCGTATCTTACTGTATTTACGAATAAATAAGAAAAATGATGACACTCAAGACGAATTTTAGCGACACTCAAGAAGGAGATGACACCCAAAAAGGATCTAAATGAAAAAGGATATATAGCTATATGACACTCAAGAAGGATTAAGCTGACACTTAGGAAGGACATGACACCCAAGAGGAACATGTCTGACACCCAAGAAGGATTAGGCCGACATTCAAAGAGAATTTAATGACATTCAAGAAGGATATTAATTAAGTAAATATATGTTTTTGTGTAATATTCGCCTTGAATGCCAAGGTATGTATGTAAGTAAGTACTACTTACTACCTGACACTCAAGAGAGATTATTAATTAAAGAGATTTAATCCATTTTCTTATTTGTTCATCTGATTGAAGAGAGTTACAAATAGAATCATCGTCTTCGATGCTTAGTTTAGCTTTCTCAACAAATTCTTCAATCGCCAATCTTATTATCGTATTAGAAGTTATTCTATAATTTACTCTTTCAGTGGGATCTAAATGTCTTCTAGCTACAGAAATACTTCTTTCTATATCAGATAGAAATCTATAATCATCATCGTTTACCTGAATTCTTTTAAGAGAAAATAAATCAGATCTCTTTTCAAGGTAATTTCTTTCTTTAGGTACAGCTCTATATCTTTTCGTTTCCTTACTGGAAGTCTCAATTTTTGAGACTAGTTCTTCTTTTAGTACTTCTGATTTTGCTTTCAAGCTAGGTTCTTCTACTAATTCTGGCTCAACCCTTGTTTGAACAACTTCCTTTTTTGGAAGATTATTAACTTTGGCTTTTCTATCTCCTGAGAAAAAATCTGTTATATCGCTCATTATCTGGCCTCCATCTGAGTTGACTCTAAATTAACTTCTTCTTCTGATTTCTCAATCATCATTATTCTTTCTAGAATTTCTTGAGTAAGGGCTTCATACTCAGCTCTTCCCCTATTTCCTGTTTTTAAATCATAGATCAATTTACGATCTCTTGGAAGATATGCGAAATTGGCATTAACTGGGATTCTGTTTTCAAATAAATGAATTGAGTGATCGGTAGTTATCTTTTCTAATTCATCGAGAGCTCTTTTTAGATTTTTCTTATTTCTCTTGTCTTCCAGTGCAATATAAACACCCAGAGGTTTTAGGAGTTTATTAGCCTGTTTCTTTACCTTATTAGCTGTATCGATTGTAGGAGAAATAGAATCCATGCTGAAGGACTCTGTTCTAACTGGAATGGCATAGTAGTCCGAAGCGATAAGAGTCGCCACAGTAGTAATTCCCAAAGTCGGTCCATTGTCGATTATTATGAAATTCATATCTTTTAGTTTTGAGCTAGATTCAATTGCCTCTTTTAAAAGCATATAGCCTTCAAGACCAAGTTCTTTTAGCGTTGCTTCTATATTAAAAGGAGCTCCATTTGATTGAAATTTTTCAGAAGGAATAAGAAATAGATTTTCTCTACCCGTTTCTATTATAACATCATCAATAAGGTTTCCCTCAGTGACTACTGAACATATCCCCTTCTTGTAATCTTCGTTAGTCCAAATAGGCCCCACTAGTTGAGTTGTTGCATTGGCTTGTGTCGTATCGAAATCGATAATCGCAACCTTAAAACCCATTTGTGATAATCTTGCTCCTATATGGCAGACCGAACTTGTTTTCGAAACGCCACCCTTCTCGGAAACAATACTGATAATTCTTGCACTCATAACCCTACTCCTTGGACTATTAATAATATTAAAACTTCGCAAGTTGATACTTTTAAATTTTGCAATCTTTACAAATTTATATATTCAAAAGTTAATAAAATAATAACATAAAAACTTTGTATCTTATATTAATTAAAACTTGAAAGCTTTGTAATATAGAAACTTACCATAGGGGCAATATACAAAGTTATCATAGGGGCAATATGCAAACCTATTAAAAATAAAACATTCAAAGTTACCAGGAGAGCATCTTGATTTATAGCCAAATTATAAAGTTATTAATTTTTGATGTTTAGATTATAGTAATAGGTAATATTACTAAGTTTTTAAATTTACACTTTGATATATAGACAATATGTCATGTTGTCACTTTCTCGAGGGTGCTTATATTAGGGCGTATAGAACTTTCGGTATTTTTATAATTTGTTAATTTTCAATTTAATTATTATCAAAATTAATAAAATAGCTAAAAATTGTAAAAACGATTTAAATTTATTTTGAAGGGTAGAGGCTAGATAAATTTAAAATCGATTATAAGTGTGTTTTTGTGTTAAAAATAAAATATCGATATTTTATTAAAATCTTAATAAAAAAAAATAAATTCACGAAACTAACGATGTATTGGCCAGCGAGAAAAGATATACATTTGAATAGTGGAATTAAACAAGTCTAGGAAGGTGATATTAGCATTGCTTATAGCTTCGGAGATTCCAAATAGAGGTGTATTTTTACAAAAAAAAGACAAACACACCCTTTTTCCTAAGCGTTATTTACGAACGAAATAACATCTTTTATCATTTTTTTAGTGTCAATTAGTTTTCGATAAGAATTCTCTTCTCTGTTGGGAAGAGCGGTACAGACTATATAAACTACATCGGGAATCTTAACTATTTTTCCAACTCCGTCGAGTTCATGAATGCAAATATCTCCAGCTTTAGGTAGAAATTCCTTATCTCGAAAGCTGAGTAAACATTTGATCTCAGCGGCAACTTCGTCTTTTATTAACATAGTATAGATGTCTAAAATATCTCTTTCATAATCTATAAAATATATTGTCTTCATTGTTTGTCTCTCTTTTATTATTTCTATAAAGATACACAATTTCTCGAGTAATTGGAAAATATTATTTATTATAAATATGAACAAGGTATTTTCAGGGCACTGAAAAGTAGCATTTTAAACCCTGTTTTTGTGGACTATTTATACGTCATAATGTTAAATTATATCTGGTAACTTTTTTTTAATACATCAATTGGTCTATGTCGGACTTAGAATAAAAAAGGTCGTGCAATGAGTGGGAATAGTCGTATAGGTTTATTATCGGATCTTATAAAAGAATCAAAAGAGAAAAGAGATAACTTCTCCTTTAATAACAGCGAAGCCATTACTGAGCCTCAAAAAACCAAAAAAATCTTAATAAATAGCGTATCGAAAAAAGACGAAATTAGTGAAGATGTAATTAATGCTAAGTCTGGAAGACCACTACTCGAAGACGAGCATAAAAGAAGAAAATGTATTGTTTATCTTACTAGAACAGAACAAAGACAGATAAAGATCCTTTATAAAGATAAGAATTTTAATAAATTATCTCCCAGTGTTAGGAAAGCAATTTCCGATCTTTTTAAGTTAAAAGAGCGCGAGAGAAAGCAAATAGGTATAATTCAAAAACTAGTAAACAAAGGTAGGGAAGAGCTAAAAATCATCAATAAGAAACTCTCTGAAAACCACCTACCTTTAACAGATAAAGAAAAAAGCTTATTAACGATAGACCTAGATAAGACGACGAATACTATTCAGAGTTATCTGAATCATTTTCAAATAACAGATATCGAAGAAATAAAAGAATATTTCAAGTCTGAAGAGTTTAAAGATCTAAGATTTCTATCGTCAAGGTCTGTATAAATGAATCTAACTAATGTGAGTGACAATTTAACCATTCCAAAGAAGCAAAAAGAGCTACTTTTGGCATTTTTCCAAAGTATGAATTCTATTAATACTATGAAATCGTATATGAATGATATTAATAAATTTAGAGACTTCTTGAGAGATAATCATAGGGGAGTCTGGTTAACTGAAGTTAGTCAGTACCATATATCTGCTTACAAACAATATTTATCTAACTTTGGAGGAAGAAACTTAACTCCCTCAACTTCAAAGACAATAAATAGAAAGCTCGCGTCGCTATCTGCTTTTTATACTTATTTAAAACAAAACAATGCCGTCAAATCAAATCCAGTAAAATATGTAAAGCGGCCGAAGGTATCAACAATAAATCATACTGTTGAATTATCAGAGGTAGAAGTTGAGAAATTCTTCAGAGAAATAAATACAAAATCTGGAGGGGGAAAGTTGCACTTTGCAATATGCAGTTGTCTCTTCTTTAGAGGAATGAGAAGGAACGAGGTTATTAATCTCAAGATAAAAGATTTTTATTCTATCGATGACATATTCGTTCTTGATTACACTAGAAAGGGCGGATTAAAAGAACCAAAAAAGATATCTCTAAAAGTAGCGGAATCAATTATTGATTGGCTCGATTATTGTAAAGATAATAATTATTCGTTAAAAGAAAATGATTTCTTGTTTAGGCCAGTAAAGAACAATTCAACAAAAGAGTTAAATAAGTCAATACACCCGAGTAGTGTAGATTATATTGTAAAGAAATATGCATCCAAAGCACAGATCAATAAAAGAGTAAGTCCTCACAGCGGAAGAAGTAGCTTTATTTGTTATTATCTGGACCGATTTACTGCGAGAGAGGTTCAGTTAGAGGTTAATCATAAAAACCTAGAAACAACCCTTAGTTATGATAATAGAAGAAGAAATTTAATTGATAGCATAATAGATAATTAAAGAGAGCTCCTGGGATCTTCGCTCTCGCTTCGCTTCACTTGAATCCCAGGAGCTCTCTCTTAGGCCCCCCCAGCCTGGAACAGCATATGTTGAGGGAGTGGTAAGGAGTGAGACATATGCTGGTCATTACTAGGTAATAGGTTATGTAAATTGCAGTTTTATAGAAAATAAATACGATATAGTGAAGTTATGTGAGATTTAAAGACAAAATTAAGGAGTTTAATGTTTTTAGTTTCAATAAAAAAGCTCCCCGTTAAGGAAGCTTTTCTGGATTATATTTTGTTTTTTTTTAATTAAAAGATGTGCTCAAAGAATATGTCGTTATTAAACAAGAAGTCTACTGTATTCAAGGGAACGCTACTATTGTAATTATTTATTAACTCTTTTAGGCCAACCGTTGTTGAATACTGATCAACATTATCAAATATACTAATTTCTCTATCTAGAGAATATGCCATCCACCCTTCATCACCAGGCCCAGAAGAGCATGATTCAGATTCATTATTTTTTTGAGACCAAGGGTTAGGGTTAACAGGAGAAACAGAAGCATCTCGAGTAAAAAGCTTTAAACAACCCTCGATTTTAAATTTAATTGTCTTGATTCCATACAGATGACCTATTCTAACTCTCTTGTGATGAACATCGTTAGATATATCTTTTGAACTCATATAAGAAAATGAGTCATACCAAGAATCCGTTTGCTCCAGTGGAAACGTCGCTAAACTTGCTGCATTTACGGTCTCTGATTGATAAGTCTCAGGATGACAAACAGAAGAAAACCCTCCCAGAGAATTAACGGAATCCCTCATTGTCGAGGTCGCTATAGGGGTATAAGATGTTTTTGTTATTGAATTACAAATAGGTCTAAGTGGTTTCAATAAACTTTTTCCAGAGGGGTATGTGGGGAGTTGGTTTAAATCATAACCAAAAGTTAATGACCAATTTACTCCCGCAGAAATATTTCTAATAACTGCTTCTTTGTCAGCATTAATTAGAGGAGTAGAAGTATCGTTTATTTTAAAAATAAGACCAAAGTCTCTATCACTTGTTAAAGAATATGATTTCTCGTAAAACTCATAACCACGAACAATAGTTATGTTCGCATCAGGAGCATTCGAATCCTTAGTAATCGAATTTTCATCAAAAACTGTATATATCATTTCTATCTTGGGTTTTGTCTTAAACAGAACCCTAATATCTTTATAATCAAGACTGCTAACTGCGCTAAGATCTGCTTTTTCAACCATTTTCCCTAGAAGTAATTCGGGATTAGGAGTTCCGTCGGAGCCGTCATAAAAATAATTCCATCTCGTCTTGAGAGTCATATTCTGCATATCCTCGGAGAACTCAGACTCGAAATCTTTATTGGCGATAACTAGTGCAGAATTAAAAGTAACTGCATAGGTCTCACTTTTTACAGAATTTGCAGATTGAGCCGCAATTTGTATTTTGTGGGTATAATTGGTTTGACTACCTCCACTTGAAGCAGAGAAGAACTTATCGTCGAACATATCATTGACTAAAGGTAAGTAAGCAACGCTTCCACCAACTATAAACTGTCCAGTTGCCGAATCAGCCTCAGAACCATCTATATTTAATTTTGTGTATTTATAGATATAAGTAACATCACTTTCAGCTTGAACAGCAATATAAGGAATACTATTTAGGTTTTCAACAGTAAAAGCATCAGGAGATTGCATCTGAATATTAGATATAGAAATACTTCCAAGTGATTCATTCTTAGTTTTTGTTAAAAAATCAGCATAAACAGGAATTCTTTCACCTAAATTACCAGAGGCAAATTGAGATGCGGTAATTACTCTAAATTCATCTTTTTCTCGGTCATAAAATGAAGTATCGAGAAATCTTATTTTAAGTAATACATTTCTGGCTTGAGGAACACCCGCGTTATCAGTACAACTACTGGAAGAAGAGCAATTATCATCTTCCTTTGAGGTGCATGATACTAATGAAAGGAGCAATAAGATTAATGGTAGTTTCATTTTTATTCCTATAGTTATTAATACTCAATAGAATATACCACTATTAATGAAGTTTATTGATTTCATTATATTACTGACGACAGTAGTTAAAAAACAAGTGTTTAACACCGAAAGTCTTTCGAAATGTGGTATATTATAATAGACACTTAAATAAGGGCAGGAATGACAAAAATAATAAAATTATTTCTTATATTATTCTCCTTTCTTTTGTTTTCTTGTAGTGAAGAGAAGAAAGATGGGAGTTCTAGTTCGGGGGCACTTGCCGTAACTGCGGTTGGTTTTCAGAATTTTGGAAAGGTAGTTATTGGCCAATCAAAGCTCGCAGGATTAAAGTTAGTTAACTCATCATCATCAGCAATAGATATTACACTTTCTGGACTGGGTGATCCTTTCTTTTTTCATAGAGTGGAGGGCGATTGTGATTTACTCTCAATTAAAGCGAACGGTTCTTGCAATATTATTTTTAAATTCACACCTACTGACACAAACCAAATCTCTCGATCTATAGGCGTTAATAGTCAGGCTTACTCGTTTTCTGGAAAAGGTTTAGCTTCGGGAGAAATTTCTATTGTTGATAATACTTGGAATGCTTCCACTTTTGAAGCCGGAGCTATTATAGAACATACTTTTGAATTTACTAATACTGGAGATAGTCCCCTTAGTGAAATATACTCAAATACCGATAGTTTTTTAGTCAAGAGTCATAATTGTGGAGAAAGAATTGAACCAGGTGAGAGTTGTTCTTTTATTTTAACAGCTCAAAAATCGATTGCTCAATCTTATTCGGAGTTGGTTCAAATCTATGCACCGGAAAGCGCAAGTTTTTATGATATAAATTTTGTAGGAAATGTTACACCCTCGACTCCATTTGGTAATATAGCAATTACGTGTTTAAAGACTAAGTTGATTGCGAATAATACAGACACAACATCGTGTACAACAGCTCCAATTCAGGATAACTTTGGAAATGTCGTAGAGGATGGTTACACGGTTTCGATGAATGTTATTAATCTATTTGCCGTTGGAGTCACTACCCAACCAACGATAGGCGGCCAGGTAACTTTTAACGTAAGAGCGACTGATACAATTGCTTCTTCGACGATTGTTCTAAATTCTGTTAATGCAAGTGGTTTTGCTTCTATAGATTTAACATCTGGCCCCCCATCTGGAGCGATTAATTTTCAAACTTTTAATAATTCATTGTTTGCAAATGGAACCTCTGCTGTAACCGTTAAGACTGTAAATCTAACAAACGCCAGTGGTGTTCTTATATCCAACGGAGAAGAAATTCACGCTTCGGTTAGCGGTCCGGCAACCATAGGATCTTCAGTTCTTTATAGTTTTCAAGGGCAAGTTCAGATTGAAGTGTTTAGCACAACTATTTCTGGCCCTGTAACAGTTACTCTCAATGCCGACCCCATTTTTGATGGAGGAGGAGCTATAATCGGTTATAATTCCACGGGTAGTTTTGTTGTTAATTTTGTTCCCGTTCCCGAAGCAGGAAATTTCACAATTACTCCTTCTCATAATGAAATATATTTCCTAAAGAACGGATCAGGATATACAGATGAAACAACCATAACAATCGGACCAGTATTGAATATATTCGGAACTCCAATAGGTTCAGGGTATAATGTAGAAGTTAGTCTCTCGAATGGTGTTCACGCTAATACTAATAGTGTTGGCTTTACTCTTGTTACCGATAGTAACTCTCAGGCCAGTTTTCCCATAAAAGGAGATGGAATAAGAGGAGAGGCGGAGATTACTGCAATTGTTAATGGCCTCGGCCAAGTTGCACAAATAGCAACTGTTGGTGACTATATATCTAGTTTTCATCAAAACGACCTTCAAAACAAATTAGAATTAAATTATTCATTCGCCGATTCTCGATTTACGAATACAGACTATCTTCCCTTTTGGAATGGTTGGATTCAAAATAGAGACAATATTGATGCTATCCAAACTCAAGATAACGAATATTATGGTTATCGAAGAGCATCTGGTTTATGGAAAGACATTGGTGTAAATGCTAGGCATTATGTTTGGGATTGTATGATGCCAGTAAAGAATTATGTTATATCTACTGCGTGTGCAGACAAAAGAATAAGTGGTGGTGGATATATTTATAATTACTTCTATCCTTACCTTATGATTTTCGACAACATAAATAGTCCATTAACAATTGGTGGTAATATAGGTCAATTCCCTAATCATGCCTCCGGTTTTGGCGGAGATGTAATTAATCCAATTTCTCTATATAATGAAACATTAAATATGTCCTTTCAATTTGGAGGAAGTTCTGTTTATACAAATGACGATATTACTTATTTCTTAAAAAAGAACATCGATGTGGTTAACTACTCTCAACTATCTCTATTTGCTTATATGCCTATTTCAAGTGGAAGTTTTACCGACGATATGCTTTTTCCAATGTTCGCGTCTCATTCAACCAAAGATGAGGTTGTTTATTTCTTCGGAGGATTGAGCGAGGACGGAACTACTGTCACAACGGGAAATGAATTGCAAGAGTTCAAAGACGGAGACCTCCTAACTGTTTCGGTTGCAAATGGTCCATTTGGAAGACCCTCTGGAAGATACCAAAACGGTGTCTATTTTGATAAAGTAGAAAATCGTGTTTATATTATCGGCGGTATCAATATCGTTGATTTAATTGTCGATGATATATGGTTTGTTGATTTAGACGAAGTTACTCCTTATTGGGATAGAGTTTGTTCTTCTTGCGGATTACCTGACGATTATATTAAAAAAACAATAGATATTCAAAATCTAGTTGTAACGGGAACAGTTAATAAGGATGATATTCTAGATTTAGACAATATTAAACCTTGGAAGGCTCAGTACCTATACTCTCTAAAGAAGATAATTATGAATAAGTATAGAAGTTCTAATGTCTTGGAATTAGATATAAGCACAGGCAGTACATCTATTACAACTCACGATTTAATGCTTGAGCTAGCAGGAGTAGACGACACCTTGTACCATTCGACTATAGATAGATTTTACAAACAAAAAGTGACAGTAGATGGTTCATTAACAGCAAGATATTCTTACTATGATTCCGACCTAGGAACAACTCAGATGTATATGGCCAGAGTTGATCTTGGCCCAAATGCTAAAGATCACGCTCTTCAGATAAAGCCATCCATTTCAGCCTGGAGTGAAAACAAAACCTATTTTACTGTAGAATACGGAGCTCAGGCATATGTTCATAACTATAACACTAATGAATGGGAACTAATGGGAAGCAATACTATTACAACAAAATCTTCTGTTGAAACAGCGGGATATAACATAACTCAAGACTTAACTAACCCTAGGGATTATGTTCACCCATCAGGTCATATTTATTTGCTAATCAAGCCAGCCCAAGAGATTGGTTATCAAAATACTCCAGCTCCACAGTCAGGAGAGAGTGAACTAATAATTAATCACATTTCAGTTGAAGGTGTTTATTGATGAGAATTAAATATAAAGGAATATTGAGATCTCTTATTGTTTTATCTTCAGTGGCCATAGGGATATTTATATGGAGCCAAACTAAGAATTTCAGAAGAGATAATACGACTCTATATAACTTACTAAATAGCAATAAAACCTATAAAGTATTAAAATTCAAATATAAAAAAATTCCGACGACATATGATAAAAATATATTGAATTTGGGAAGAAAAGAGAAAACTATCCTATTATCAATTATACTCTTTACGATATTTTTTACTCGAAAAAAATTAAAAACTAAGACGACAGAAAATAAACTTAATAAAATTAGTGAGCAAGTAGATATAGTGGTCAAAGAGAAAACTGACGAACCAATTATGTATAAGGGATCTCAAAAGATATCTAAAAACGGGAAAAAAGAGTTTATAGTTAAAGAACACTATCCAACTTTTGATTTTAGTAATCTGCCAAAGAGTTTTTATATAAGAAAAATACATCCAAGAGCAGAGAAAAACCTCTTTATATATTTAAATGGACTATTATCTAAGCTCAACAATGAAGGATATATCGAAACCTCTTCTGGTAAAGTTAATACAACTGGTTTTCCTGGTCAGTACGTTATCGAATTAAATAATAAAAAACAGATTAATACTTTAAATTTCCTCAAAGAGATTCGTTGGTTTAAAGAAGAAACAATTAACGGCAATACTCGAGAAATATATCCAACTGTAGAAATTGGTGAAAAAAGTGTCATTATTGTTCTCAACGGGATTCAATTAACTAAAGCGACGATCGACAGAGGACTTGAAAGCTTTCAAAATTTCTTTAAGGTAAAACTCAAAGATTTCTTTAAGCAAGAAGATGATATTATTGAATTTTCTTATCAGACAAAACTGGACAGAATTTTTAATAAAGAAGATATTCCCAGTAAGTGGAATGACTGGAATGAACAGATAATTAAACCAATGAGAGATCAATATAGCTCAACCGGTGTAGAAGAAATATTTCTTGGAGAGCTAGAGGACCCAAATATAAATTGGAAAACCAGGATTTATTGGAAATTAACACAGTCTCCACATTTACTTGTCGTTGGTCAAACGCGTTCAGGTAAAACCAGATCAAACTTAAGTATAGTTTCTACACTCTGTAGAGCTTATCCTGATTCACCATTTCTTTTTGCAGATGGTAAAGGCTCCGTGGATTATGATCCTTTCGCGGCAATACTGAGTGATTATCCCGTAGCAAAGCCAGCAGAAGATAATGACGCATTAATTGAACTGGCAAATATTATTATGATTGCCTGGAAACAATATAAAACAAGAAAAATACAATTAGAGCAATTGCAAAAACTAAGCGGTAAATCATTCACTTCGTACGTTCAATATAATATCGTTTTAAAAGAAATTATGGACAAGTTAGAGGTTAATAAAACTGAGTTCCATGAAATAAAATCGGAACTTGAATTTCTTGGAGTTATATCAACAGAAAGAATTAAAATGGAGTTAAGTCCAGAAGAAGAAGTAAAATTAAACAGATTTAAAGAGCTAGAAAATAACATCGAAAAAATAGAATCATTGGGTCTTGTTAGAATGCCTAGATTTTTCTTAGTAATTGACGAGTTTGCAGCTTTTGTTAGTTTGTCTCCACTTACGGTAGAGAAGTTAATGAATGTGGAAGGTTCGATCTTTAATTATATAAATAGGTTACTTAGAGAATCAGCTTCCGTGGGATTTACATTAATATTGGCATCACAAAGAGCTCAATCAACAGATTTTCCAACGGCAATCAGATCAAATCTTACATCTTGGCTTATTCATTCAGTAAATTCTAAAGATGCAAATTTCTTGGGTGTAGAGGGTCATGTTGAGAAGCAATCTTCGGGTAAGTTTATCTTGAAGATTCCTGGTTTATGGTGTCCAGATACAGGTCACAGTCTATTTAAGATGTCTCTACCTTATATCGGAGATAACGAAGGACCAATTCTAGATCTATTAAATCTCGAAAGAAGAGAGCATAGAGAGTTTGATTACGATCTTATTTATAACTCCGGAATTGATCTTAATGGTAAAAATATGGACGTTAGAACAATTTATAAACATATAAAGCAAGCCTTTGTAATTAGAGAGGATTACGAAGTTATTGAGTCTATCGATCCTGAATACAACTATATTAGTCTTATTTTTAGAGCCGACAATAAGGAATACGCAGTAGGGGTTATTACCGTTGAAGAAGTTGCAGATACTAATTTCGTTCAAAAAATTAAAAACGAAAGGGAAGATTATTTCGAATACCAAACAATATTCTTCGTTATTGGTAAAAACGGAAAACTTCCAAAAGATATGGACCAAGCGCTACCAAGAGCTGTATTTTTATTTGAATATGATTTCACGAGAAAATTGAAAGAGGCATTGGAATTAAACAAAAATAGAGATAAAAAAAGAGTTTTCATGAGCCTTATAGACTCTTGCTTTACCAATGAGGATAACTTAGATTCAGTGTTCGTCGTTAATGATAAAAAGGAAGACAGGCTCATAAATATTAAAGAGCTCAATAGAATACAAAATATCAAGGGAAATATAGAAAAAGGTGACGCTTTTGAGGAATGGTTTTTGATGTTCGAAAGAAGACTTGGCTATGATACCGTAAATATGAGAGATCTTATTGATGAAGGAATTTTCCCTGATATATTTTCAAACAAGAGGGCAGATGGGGGTTTAGATCTTTGTCGATGGATAGATAAGCCCAATAAAAAAGCAGTAGCAATCCAATTAAAAAATTATTCGTCCAAAGCATTAAACACTGATCCTATAGATAAGATGGTTAAAACAAGAGAATTATATAAAGCAAAAGGTATAGAGTTCGTTTCTCTTCTTCTTGTTACAACTGGAAAGATGACCAAACAGGCATTAAAAGAAGCTGAATTTTGCAAGGTTACCGTTATCGATGGAGCAAAGTTAAAAAGCCTAGTTAAGCAATATAACACCTCGACACCAGTAGACGAGCAAGGGGAAATCGTAGAAACAAAAAAAACAAACAATTTGTCTACTATGAAAGTTGATACAATCAATACGGAATCAGAAGAGATGAATTTTCAAGATGTTATGCCAGAGGAATCAAAACCAGAACCAATCGAATCTAAAGATGAAACATTAGATGAATTGGAGACTATATTTGGAAAAGATAGAGCTGCTCTAATTAGAGGTATAACTAAAACTCTAAACTGAAAGGGATTCAGATAACAGTGGATCTATCGTGGTATATTAAAATACATGAAAAGACTCTCTTTGTTAACCTTATTACTATTTTTCTCTTTCACTCCTCGTGCTCAAGCTGCAAATATAGGAGGCCTAGAAATAGATCTACAATTTTGTCGAGATTTTGACAAATGGAGTGGGATCATATCTGCCTACTCAAATGTTCAATTTCCAGTAACAGGGGGTGCAGTTGGTGTCACAACTGGCTTAATGCAAAATACGAGTATAGTTACGGATTTCTGTCAATTTATGACTCAAATGGCATCACTAGATGCTCAG
>ERZ1047472.1355-NODE-1355-length-19239-cov-5.241972_pt1 | contig 19239 bp, 13 predicted proteins | sample MGYA00383095_ERZ1047472 | MGnify/ENA primary metagenome ERZ1047472 (study PRJEB29581, sample SAMEA5548365) | metagenome | biome: marine; feature: coastal; material: water | depth 1 m | study: Short-term variability in the microbial, nano- and picoplankton... | reverse complement strand
GCAAATAACATGTATGGTGTTTGTAATATTAATAGGCGCAACAGTATTTAGCTTAGTATTCCGTGGATTAGGTGGCGACGAATTAGTAAACAATCTATTAGAGTCAGCGCCATTTGGAAAATGGGGTGCATTAGGTTTGGTAATGCTTGTAATGTTTATACTGGGGTTTTTTCTTGATTTTATCGAAATAACTTTTGTAGTTGTTCCTCTTGTAGCACCCCCACTGCTAGCCACGGGTATGGATCCAATATGGTTAGGTGTATTAATGGCATTAAACCTACAAACCAGTTTTCTTACTCCACCTTTTGGATTTGCTTTGTTTTATTTAAGGGGAGTTGCTCCAAAAGAAGTTCGCACTGGAGATATTTATAGAGGAGTTATTCCATTCATATTTATTCAAATTATTGTTATATTACTCGTGGTAAGCGTTCCAGGCATTGCTACATGGCTACCATCAGCCACATTGAAGTAGACATTGAGAAACTCAATGTGTAATAGTAAATAATTACCTCAAACACCTAACATATACTTTAAAATTTTTGAAAAGATTGAAAATGAGAACTATAATTAAATTACTATTACCCGCCTTGATAGTTGGATGTCATGGAGGAAATACAGATATTCTCAGTGACTTACCAGAAGGCGTAACATTAATTGACAGAGTATCAGCTAAAAACGATGAAATTGTAATACCATTTAATAAGTATGAATTAGATAATGGATTAACAGTAGTGCTCCACAAAGATAACTCTGACCCATTAGTGCACGTGGATGTAACCTATCATGTAGGATCTGGTAGAGAAGAAATTGGGAAATCAGGATTCGCACATTTTTTTGAGCATATGTTATTTCAAGGGTCAAAAAATGTTAAAGATGAACAGCATTTTTCTTTAATAACAGAATCTGGTGGCACCCTCAATGGTAGTACAAATTCTGATAGGACTAATTATTATGAAACAGTTCCCTCTAATCAACTAGAGAAGATGTTGTGGCTTGAGTCAGACCGAATGGGTTATCTACTTAATGGACCCGCTGTAACAGACGAAGCATTCGAAGTTCAGAGAGAAACGGTAAAGAATGAACGCGGTCAACGCGTTGATAATCAACCATATGGACTTTTAAGTGAAAGAGTTGATGAAGCGATGTATCCAGAAGGTCATCCTTACAGTTGGTCTACAATAGGATATTTGGAAGATTTAGACCGCGCTCAAATTGACGATTTAAAACGATTTTTTTTAAAATGGTATGGACCAAACAATGCGACCTTAACAATTGGCGGTGATATCAATGAAATTGAAACTTTGGAATGGGTTAAAAAATACTTTAGTCCAATCCCAAGTGGCCCTGAAGTAACAAAGCCTGTGTATAATCAAGTAACCATTGATAAAGATAGATACGTATCATTAGAAGACAAGAATGCACGAATTCCATTAATTTTTATGTCATGGCCTACTGTCCACGGTAATCACCCTGATGAAGCACCTCTTGACGTACTGCAAGATATCATAGGGGGAGGAGAAACATCATTACTGTATAAGAACTTACAAAAACCTGGAATTGCTATCCAGTCATCTGCGGGTCATCCATGCGGTGAAATATCATGTACTTTCAATATATTTGCACTGGCTAATCCACAACGTAATTTAAACCTAAAAGAAATAGAGATAAACATTAGAGATACACTCAGTGAATTTGAAGTACGAGGAGTTAATGATGATGATTTAATACGCGTCAAGTCCAGTATAGTTGCTGGAATGATATACGGATTAGAAAGCGTAAGTGGTAAGGTTTCTCAACTAGCAGCTTATCAAACCTATCGTTCTGACCCTAACGGCATAACCGGTGATATAAAAAGATATGAAAATGTTACAAAAAAAGACGTTTTAAGGGTTTATAATAAATACATTAAAAATAAGCCTTCCGTTATCATGTCTATTGTACCTGAAGGGCAAAAGGTAAAGATTGCAAGTAGTGATACATGGAAACGCTATGAAAGAAGTATACCAGAGGATAAACCAGCAGAAGAATTCAATTGGGCACCTCCGGAAGATAATTTTGACAGATCAGTTATACCAAATGCTGGTCCAAATCCCAATGTGAAAACCCCAACTGTTTATACAAGTGACATAAAAGGCATACCACTTATGGGTTCAATTAACAGCGAGGTTCCGACTACCACCATTAGAATTAGAATTAAATCAGGTCAGTCAAATGAAAGCTTGGATAAACTTGGGCTTGCATCACTAACAGCGACCATGATGAATGAGTCTACTAAAAAATTGAGTATAGAGGATATATCAAATGAACTAGCAAAATTAGGAGCAAGCTACAGCTGGTCGTCTGGCGATACATATACAATTCTTAATATAAGAAGCTTATCTAAAAATGCTGATAAAGCTATAAAATTAGCAATTAACTCACTACTGGAACCTAAGTTCGATGAGAGCGACTTTTTAAGAAATAAGAACAATGTTATTCAAAATTTAAAGCAGTCTAAGAAACAACCTAGCAGGACGGCTAGCGAGGTATTTAACAAGCTATTGTATGGTACTAATAACAGCTTTGCTTACAGTTCGTCAGGTACCGAAAAGACTGTTCCAGGCATAACTTTAGATGATGTTGTAGATTTCTACACCGCAAACTATTCACCAAAAATTGCAAGTATAGTTGCAGTTAGTGATCTTGGAAAAACAGAGCTGGTAAAACTATTGGCCCCGCTAAATCAATGGGCAGGAGGTGATGTACTTACCCCTGCGATTAAACCTTTTCCTGTAATCAATGGTCAAACAGTTTATTTCCTCGATCAGCCTGGAGCACCACAGTCAGAAATTCGCATAGGGCAACGTGCTTTAGCCTATGATGCTAAAGGTGAGTACTTCAAGGCAGGCATAATGAACTATATGCTAGGAGGAGCTTTTAACTCTCGAATTAACTTAAACTTAAGAGAGGATAAAGGCTATACCTATGGAGCTCGTTCTTTTTTCAATGGCAATGAACTATATGGTTATTACCGAGCAGGAGCAGGTGTAAGAGCTGACTCAACAGCCGACTCACTTAATGAATTCATGAAGGAAATGAATGAATACCGAAATAATGGTATAACAGATAATGAGTTAAAATTTACTAAATCTGCTATAGGCCAGAGTGATGCTAGGGCCTATGAAACACCAAGTCAGAAACTAGGTTTCTTAAGCAGAATGATGACATATGACTTAGATCCCTCTTTTGTCGATGAGCAAGCTAATATATTAAAAAAAATAGATGTTGCTGAAATAAATGATCTAGCAAAGAAATATCTAAATACAGATGAAATGGTCACAGTAATAGTTGGAGATAAGAAGAAGTATATGAGTGAAATAAAAGGCTTAGGTTATTCTGTCATAGAAATTGATGCAGATGGAGCATCAATTGATATTAATAATACTAATTAATCTAAAAAAGCCTTTTATCTGGAGAAAAAAGACCCTGCCTAGAAAAACCTCGTGGTGCTAAGCGACCGGCTCCAGCCCGCTTTCCTTGAAGCACTTTCCAGTCTGCAACCGCATTAGTTCTCCCAGCGCTATCAATAAAGCTTAGGCCTTCAATATCTTTAAATGTAGTTAAATCAGCAAGACCACCATCTTTAAATTTTTGAAGCCTTACACCCTTCCCTCGTGTCATTTCAGGAAGCTCATCAATATTAAAAACTAATATTTTACGGTTTTCTCCAATAGTTGCAATTTTCCCTCCCACTATCTCAACACAGCGAATGGCTTCAGAATCTCCTTTTACATTTAATGTTTTTCTACCCCCTTTGGTAGATGCAATAACATCAGACTCCTTTACTTTAAAACCATACCCCTCAGAACTTGCTACCAAAAGATTTCTATCCGGATTATGCACAAACATTCCAACAGGCTCATGATCATTCTCTAAATCAATAAGAAGCCTTATAGGGTCTCCATTGCCCCTACCTCCAGGCAATTTATCAGCTCCGATTGTATAAAATTTTCCATTTGATGCAAAAACAATTAACTTATCAGTAGTTACACATGTCAAAACAAAACCTTCTTTGTCTTCATCCTTATATTTTATAGCACTTACATCATGACTGTGGCCTTTCAGAGCTCTTATCCAGCCTTTTTCGGACATAACAACAGTGATTGGTTCTTTCTGGATGAAAGCTCGACTTAAATCTACTTTAATTTCGGGAAGCGATGCAAATGAAGTTCGCCTAGCACCTAAAACAGTTTTTAAATTATACTCACTTTTAATTGCCTTAACCTGATCAGATATTCTGCTCCATTGCGCATCAGGAGATGAAAGTAAGGTTTCAATGGTTTCTTTCTCAGAAATTAAAAGATTATTTTCATTGCTGATTTCAATTTCTTGCAGTTTATTTAACGCACGTAACCGCATGTTTAAAATAGCATCAGCTTGCCTGTCAGTGAGCTGAAAAACATTTATTAGTTCGGCTTTAGGCTTATCCTCATATCTTATAATTCTTATGACTTCATCAAGATTTAGAAATGCTTTCATATAGCCATCTAAAACTTCTAAGCGGTCATTAATTTTTTTTAAGCGCTGTCTAGACCTTCTGAGTAAAACTTCACGTAGATGATCTAAATAGCTTTGAATAACCTCCTTGAGGTCCATGACGCGTGGTGTACGCGTAGCATCTAGTACATTCATATTAAGTGAGGTTCTGCTCTCAAGCTCAGTAACTTTAAATAAGCTTTCCATTAATAAGTTAGGGTCTATATTTTTACTCTTAGGCTCAAGAATGATGCGAACATCTTCAGTAGACTCGTCTCTCACATCTTCTAACCACGGGGCCTTTTTAGTCTCAATAACTTCTGCTAATTTCTCTATTAAACGTGATTTTTGAACTTGATATGGTATCTCAGTTACAACAATTTGATACATACCACGGCCTAGGTCTTCAGTTGACCATTTTGACCTTACTTTAAATCCACCCTTACCCGTTTTATAGGTTTCCAACATAGATTCTTTCGTTTCTACAATAATACCGCCTGTTGGTAGATCTGGCCCTTTTATGTATTCCATCAGTGTGGACACACGCGCATTGGGTGTTTTAATTAAATGTAAAGCTGCAGAACAAATTTCTGATGCATTATGCGGGGGTATAGAAGTTGCCATCCCAACTGCTATACCATGAGAACCGTTCGCTAAAAGATTTGGGAATCCAGCTGGTAATACATCAGGTTCCTCATCTTCTTCATTATAAGTCGATGAAAAATCAACTGAGTTTTCGTCGAGTCCATCTAATAAAGCAACCCCAGCAGAAGTCATTTTAGCCTCTGTATACCTCATTGCAGCAGGACTATCCCCATCAATATTTCCAAAGTTTCCTTGCCCGTCAACTAATGGATACCTTGTTGAAAAGCTTTGACTGAGTTTTACAAGAGCATCATATATAGATGCATCACCATGTGGGTGATATTGCCCCATAACATCGCCAACTATCCTTGCTGATTTTTTATAAGCATTTTCAGGGTTAAGTTTTAGTTGACGCATTGCATATAAAATACGCCTATGGACAGGCTTTAAGCCATCTCTAACATCTGGCAGGGCTCGTTGAGTAATAGTAGATAATGCGTACGCAAGATATCGTGAAGAGAGTGCGTCATCGATATGCTCATCGATAATCATAGTTTTTTCACTATTTTTATTATCAACCATTTAATCTTACCTAATTCATGTACTGCTATAGTTAATAAAATTAAAATACATGTAAGGAAAATAAATAAAACAAAAATTAATATTTGTCATATTAGTAGCCGTAATTTATTTTTTTAGAGACTGCGCAAGAGGCGCCCTGATTTGTTCTAAATTAAATCCTGCTTCACTTAATGCTTTCATTACCTCATCAACTCCCAAAAATTTGACATTAGCGAAAGCCCACAGAACAGAACTTCTCATACCACTGGCACAAAAGGCTACTATGGGTCTAGGACAATCAGAAAATACAGTTTTAGAAGCTTCTATTAAGCCCTCTGATACACTGCCAGACATGGGTATATGATGATAGTCAACCCCTCGGTCACTAGCAATTTTCTCTAATTCCTCAGATAATGGCTGTAATGGCACTTCCATATCCGGCCTATTATTTACGAATGTCATAACGCCCTGATCAATTAAAGTTGCCATCTGCGTTGCCAGAAGCTGACCCGTTATAAAAACATCTCCAGGTAACTCCTTCATTATAAATCTAACATTTTTCGAGCTTTTTTGATAATTTCATTAGTTGTAATACCAAAATGATTAAACAATTCGTTTCCAGGAGCGGAAGCACCAAAACTATCCATACCCACGAAACTATCCCCGCGATTAATTAACCCTTCCCAGCCCTGTCTTATACCTGCCTCGACAGCCACTTTTGGAAGATTATGGCCTATTACCTCATTAATATAGCTTTCATCTTGCTCAAGAAATAAATCAAGGCAAGGAACAGATACTACTTTAGAGGAAATACCCAATAAATTTAACTTATCGTACGCCTCAACAGCTAAGTGGACCTCTGAACCACTAGCTAACAGAGTTATCTGACATTGCCCTTTACTCTGTCTTAGTATGTACGCGCCGTATTTAGACTTATTTTCATTAACTGAATTTCGCACTGGAGGAAGACCTTGACGCGTTAGAGCGTGCAATGATGGACCAGATGTTCTTTCAACTGAAATCTCCCAGCATTCCGCTGTTTCGATAGCATCAGCAGGACGAAAAACATAAAGGTTAGGAATGGCGCGTAAAGAAGCGACATGTTCAACAGGTTGGTGGGTAGGACCATCTTCACCCACACCTATAGAGTCATGCGTCATCACGTAAATAACTCTTATACCCATTAGTGCTGATAATCGAATTGCGGGACGACAATAGTCTGCAAAAACTAGAAAGGTTCCCGAATAAGGTATTATGCCGCCATGAAGTGCCATTCCATTCATGGCCGCGCCCATTACATGCTCTCTGATCCCATAGTTAATATACCTACCACCGTAATTATCATGTTGTATTTCTGATGATGTAGAAGGAGTTTTTGTTTTATTAGATCCTTCAAGATCAGCAGATCCAGAAATCATATCAGTTAATGAAGAAGTCAATATTTTCAATGCATTACCTGAAGATGCTCTAGTTGCTAATGTTGGTGAACTATCAAGTAGCTGCGTTTTGTATTCCAGCATGTCTTTTTTCCAGCCTTCATTAAGCTTTCCGCTAATAGCCCTATTAAATTCACTCTCGTTTACAGAACCCTTAAGTCTTCTTTCCCATGCATTTTGAGCCGAACGACCTTTTCTTCCTGGTCTTTTCCAGAGTTTATAAACCTCATCAGGAATTACGAAAGAGTCGTAGTCCCATCCAATAGCTTTTCTCGTTTCAATTATTTCCTCAGCACCAAGAGGAGCGCCGTGAACTTTTGATGTGCCAGACTTTGCTGGTGATCCCTTTCCAATAATGGTTTTACAAGCAATCAATGTTGGTTTTATTGATTTTTTAGCCCTTCTTAGAGCACTAGCAACCTTTTTAGCATCATGACCGTCAACTTTTATTACATTCCAGTTACAGGCTTCAAACCTCTTTTTTTGATCAGTACTATCAGATATACCAACAGCACCGTCTATTGTTATGTTGTTATCGTCCCAAAGTACAATGAGTTTATTTAATTTTAGATGCCCAGCCAATGAAATTGCTTCCTGGGAGATCCCTTCCATAAGACAACCGTCGCCAGCTATAACGTAAGTGTGATGATCAACTATCTGATCACCAAATCGTGCATTCATATGTCTTTCTGCTAAAGCAAAGCCTACAGCATTAGATATGCCCTGCCCTAAAGGTCCTGTCGTAGTTTCAACCCCTGGAACATGTCCATATTCAGGATGACCAGCGGTTATTGAGCCTAATTGCCTGAAATTTTTAATCTGCTCCATGTCAACAGCTTTATACCCAGTCAAATGGAGCAAACTATATATAAGCATCGATCCATGGCCAGCTGATAGAATAAAACGGTCACGATCTGGCCAATTAGGGTCTTTTGGGTTAAATTTGAGAAACTTTGCGAAGAGCACAGTTGCTGCATCAGCCATCCCCATTGGCATTCCTGGATGTCCTGAATTTGCAGCCTGAACAGCATCCATTGATAGCGCCGTAATTGCATTACTCATTAGTTTGTGTTCAAACTCAGATTTTGATGTTTCAGTCATAAATTTATCCGCATAACTAATGATTCTTTATAACAAGGATTACATGATACCCAATCCAAGGCTAGCTTTAAGAAACTAGAATTTGTGGATTAGAATAAAATTATAATCCTAAATTAGCGGCAACTTGGTATGTAATACCAGCCATAAGATAAGCTAACGCGAATAAATAGAAAAAAGCAAAAAGAGGCCATCTCCAACTGTTAGTTTCTTTTCTCATTATTGCTAATGTTGAAAGACACTGAGGAGCGAAAACGAACCACACCAAAAATGAAAGTGCTGTTGGTAAAGACCAACTATTTTGTAGGGTTTCTTTTAGTGGCCCATCTATAGATTCACTATCAAGCGAATAAATGGTAGCCAACGCTCCAACAACAACCTCACGGGCGGCCATTCCTGGTATTAAACTTATCGCTATTTCTAAATTGAATCCTATAGGCCTTAAAATAGGTTCTATAAGTGTTCCAATTTTACCTGCAAAAGTACCGACTATTCCATTTGATTTAGTAGGGTAGCTTGCAAGAAACCAAATAATAATTGACGCAGGTAAAATAATACGACCAGCACGGTTAATAAAGATTAATGCTCTATCCCATAACCCTATAAAATAATCTTTTATGACTGGTAATTTATAACTAGGGAGTTCGATTAACAAGATTGATTTTGTATTGTTCATTAAGGTTTTTTTAAAAATAAAAGCCATTATCATAGCAAATATAATACCACCCAGAACCAAGCCAAAAGCTATTAAACCTTGGAGACCTAAAAAACCAATATTTATATCTGGTATAAAAGCGCCGATAATCATAATATATACAGGCCAACGTGCTGAACATGTCATCAAGGGTGCTATAAGTATTGTTGTAAGCCTATCCTTTTCTTGCTCGATGCTTCTTGCTGCCATAATTCCTGGTATTGCGCAGGCAAAACTCGATAGAAGCGGTATAAATGCTCGACCATTCAAACCAACTTTAGCCATTAGTGAGTCTACTAGGAATGCTGCACGTGTCATGTAACCGGATGCTTCTAATAACAAAATAAAAGCAAATAATATAATAATTTGAGGTAAGAAAATAATTACACTGCCGACCCCAGCAATGATACCATCTGATATGAGAGACTTAAGCCAAGTTTCAGATAAATTTGAGTCTACCACTAGTTGAAGTCTTGAAAAAATAAAGTCTATTCCATCCATAAAAGGCGCGGCCCACCAATAGACAGCTTGAAACATAAATATCAACAATCCAGCGAGAATAATAACTCCAAAAAATGGATGCAAAACTATGTTATCTATTTTTTGAGTAAGACTTACGGTTTTATTTATCTGACTAACTGCGCTACTAGTAATTAGTCTAGCCTTTGACTGTAAGTCTTTGAGGCTATTTTTCTCAATCGCTGGTATTGAAATTGAATCATTTAATATGTCAGACGTCCATTCGTTTAAAAACTCTATTAAATGTGCTCTTCCAGTATTTCTAACAGCTACGCATCTTATAACTGGTATATCTAAGAGAGACTCAAGCTCTGCTATATCGATATCAATCCCATCTCTGGCTGCCATATCCATCATATTTAATACTAAAATTATGGGCAAACCATAACTCTTTGCCTGAAGGATATTATGAAGATGAGTGGTAATATGCGAAGCATCCATCATAAAGATTAAACCATCTGGCGCTCTCTCTCCAACTAGATTGCCTTTTATAGCATCTATCGCCACTCTTTCATCCATCGAATGGCCGCAGTCACCGTAGACCCCTGGTAAGTCTAGCAATTCAATCGACTCTACGCTTGAAAGAGAAAAATTCCCTTTTCTGTACTCGACAGTAACTCCTGGGTAATTAGCCACTTTAGCCCGCCCACCAGTTAAAGCATTAAAAAGAGATGTTTTACCGCAATTAGGCGCACCAAGAAGAGCTAATCGAATATTTCTGTCCTCAATCACCGACATTATATTATCTCAACTACAATAGCTTGGGCCTCACGTCTTCTAAGCGCAATAAGGGCGCCATTTAATTTTAATGACATAGGGTTTTTACCGAATGGTCCAAAATGAAGTACTGTTACTTGATCTCCCTCAGCAAAACCTATTTCTCTCAATCGTGTTTCAAGCACTAGATCATGCGAATCAAAATCTATAATTCTGGCTTTTTGATTTAAAGAAAGTTCACTCAAGGTCATCACGAGTTCTTAATGCGAATAGTTCGCAAAAGCAAAGACTATATTTATCTGTTATTATATAAATTAGATTAAAAAACAGGATAGACAGTTACAAATGCTTTCACTATAACGCCGTCTGTTGGCGATCTATGAATCGTACTAAACGCCCGAATAGCTCAGTTGGTAGAGCAACGGACTGAAAATCCGTGTGTCCCTGGTTCAAATCCAGGTTCGGGCACCATTTCCTTGTAATTAAATTTTTCAAGCCTCTAAATCTATATTAGCTATTAATAGAAAAACTTTAACTAAAATCAAAGAAACAAAGCTTATTTCCATCCGGGTCTTTAACGTAGGCCCCGTAAAAAACACCTTCTATACGCTGACCTGGCGCACCATCACAAGTAGCACCTAGTTCTATAGCTTTGTTATAAAACTCGACCACTCCTTCTCTTGAACCTCCAGGAAATGCCACCATAACTCCATTACCAGGGCTTGGGTCATTGTCATCAAACGGAATGCATACCGCTATCTTGGGGTGTGCCATGTCTTTTCCTATCATGACTAGGCGCCCTACATCCACTAAGACTTTAGAATTTAATAATGTTGTATAAAATTTCTTTGAGACCTCTAGATCTCGAACCCCTAAAGTTACATATCCAATCATATATTTCTGCCTTTATAAAAGTTAATTCCATTAATCCATCAACGTTATAATGATTTAATAGCCATAAGCTAATATGGAAACTATTCTTTATTCTAATTGTTTCATTTAAATCTTACTAATCCAATATAAGAATGATTGAGGCTTTGCTTTTTTAGTTTAAATGTGTGTACGAAAGATAATTGCATGACTTATTCGGCACTGAAAATATTTAAAGAGGCTTTGACGGGTCATAAAGGCTGGAAACCAGTATGGCGAAAATCTATTGCTCAAAATAGCTATGACATAATCATAATTGGTGGTGGAGGTCATGGATTAGCAACAGCCTTTTATTTAGCTAAACAGTTCAAACAAAAAAAAATTGCCGTTTTAGAAAAAGGATGGGTCGGCGGAGGAAATGTTGGCAGAAACACTACAATTATAAGATCTAACTATATGCTTAATAAGAACCAAGCTTTTTATGAATTTTCCTTGAAGCTATGGGAACGCATCGAAAAAGACATAAATTATAATGCAATGGTAAGCCAACGAGGTATTATTAATTTATTTCATTCAGATGCACAAAGGGACTCCTATATCCGCCGAGGAAACACCATGAGAATACACGGAACGGATGCTATCTTATTGAACCAAGACGAAGTAAAAAAGAAATATCCTTTCCTTAATTATGATAATGCAAGATTTCCTATTAAAGGAGGGTTATGGCAACCACGTGGAGGAACAGTAAGGCATGATGCTGTTGCATGGGGTTACGCGCATGCAGCAGATAAATATGGTGTTGATATTATCGAAAATTGTGAAGTAGTCGGCTTTGACATCGCCAATGGTAAATGTCTCGGCGTTAAAACAAATAAAGGCAATATAAAAGCTAATAAGATAGGCGTAGCAGTGGCGGGAAACAGCTCCAAAGTAATGAATATGGCTGGAATGAGGCTCCCTATAGAAAGTCATGTTCTTCAAGCATTTGTTAGTGAGGGATTAAAACCCATACTACCTGGCGTGATAACATATGGCGCTGGACATTTTTACGTTAGTCAGTCTGATAAAGGCGGGCTTGTTTTTGGTGGTGATATCGATGGCTATAATAGTTATGCGCAAAGGGGGAACCTACCCGTAGTCGAAGATGTATGTGAAGGAGGAGTTTCCCTTATGCCCATGATTGGAAAGGCTAGGCTGCTAAGGATGTGGGGAGGAATAATGGATATGTCTATGGATGGATCACCAATAATAGATAAAACACATATATCTGGTTTATATTTTAATGGTGGTTGGTGCTACGGCGGATTTAAAGCGACTCCTGCAAGTGGATATAGCTTCGCTCATTTACTAGCAACCGACACGCATCATGAAGTTGCGAAAAACTATACACTAGATAGATTTAAATCTGGACTTACGATAGATGAAAAAGGACAAGGCGCTCAGCCTAATTTACATTAATGATAATAAATCACCCACTATTAGGACCAAGAGACTCTTCTGAATTCACATACCGTGGTGATGCAGTTTTATTAAATCGGCCAGATCCAAACTCTGAATCGTTATTGAATGATTATTACGAGTACCAATACATTCGTAATAATACACACGGCTTTATGAAAGAGCTTTGGTTTCATGAACAAGGAGATAGATCTTGGCTTGTAGTTACAAGAAATACCTTAACTCATGAAATAATAAAAGTAGAGCTAGCTTCAGAATATAAACGAGAAAACAAATGATTCTTGTTAATTATGATAAAATATTGAAGTTTCAATTCAATGGTAAGCATTATGAAGGTTACGAGGGTGACACTTTAGCATCAGCGCTACTTAGAGAAAATGTAAAAGTAGTTGGCCGAAGTTTTAAGTACCATAGGCCCAGAGGTATTTTCGGATCCGGTTCAGAGGAGCCAAATGCTCTTGTAAAACTTGAGGGTTCAAACACACATGAGCCAAATAGAAGGGCTACCTCTATTAAATTATATGATGGGCTTAAGGCTAATTCACAGAATTACATAGGTAATGTTAAGTTTGATATTCTTTCATTAAACGATTTTATACACCCATTTATTTCAGCTGGATTTTATTACAAAACATTTATGTGGCCAAAATCATTTTGGGAAAAAGTCTATGAACCAATAATTAGACGTGCAGCAGGTCTCGGAACACTATCCACGGAACCCGATCCAGATAGATATGATAAAGGTTACTTGCATTGTGAGTTGTTAATTATTGGATCTGGCCCAGCAGGTTTGAAAATGGCCCTTGATGCATCAAGGAATGGTAAAAAAGTAATTCTTGTTGATGAAGATTTCATTATGGGCGGACAGCTTCTATCAAATGAAATAGATATAAATGGAAGTTCATCCCTACAGTGGGTAGAGCAGACACTTAGTGAACTCAGTAATTCTTCGAATGTTAGAATTATGACACGTACATCAGTTTATGGAGTTTACGATCATGGTATCTATGGAGCATTAGAAACTGTTACTGATGAAATTGAAAGACCAGGAGCCAGACAAATTTTATGGCGTATATATGCAAATAAAAGTGTCTTAGCGTCAGGAGCCACGGAACGGCCGATTGCATTCCCAAATAATGACAGGCCTGGGGTTATGCTTGCTAGTGCAGTTCAAACATATAACAAAAGGTTTGATGTTAAGTGTGGAGATAATATATCATTATTTACTAACAATAGCGGCGCTAATTTAAGTAAAATATCAAACCTTATCGATACCAGAGATGGCTCACACATAGTCAATGTCCATGGAAGAAATCTGATTAGAAGCATTACGCTTAATTCTGGCAAAAAAATAAATTCAGATTGTTTGGCAGTATCAGGAGGGTGGAACCCCAACTTGCAACTAACATGCCACAAAAGAGGTAGACCAAAATGGAATGAAAAGCTTTCCTGCTTTGTTCCAGACAACTCAAATTTACCGAATAATATGTATGTAATTGGATCAGCAAATGGTTCTTTTTCAACACAAAGTGTTTTCAACGATGTATCAGATTTATCTGAGCAACTAGGTTATCGAATTACAGAAAAAATTAAAACAGAGGATAACCCCCTTAACTTAAAACCCTTTTGGTTTGTAAAAAGTAAAAAAAGAAGTTGGGTTGATTTTCAAAATGATGTCACCGTTAAGGATATAACTTTGGCTCATCAAGAAGGGTTTTCATCTGTTGAGCATGTAAAACGATATACAACACTAGGCATGGCGACCGATCAGGGCAAAACCTCCAATGTAATAGGACTCGCTGTGCTTGCTGATGCAACAAATAAAACTATTCCTGAAACTGGAACAACTATTTTCCGACCACCTTATACCCCCATATCTATCGGGGCTTTTGCTGGCGCTCATAAAGGTAAACACTTCAAACCAATTCGCCTAACACCAAGCCATGAGTTTGCAAGTGAAAATGGAGCAACTTTTGTTGATACAGGCTACTGGAAAAGAGCTCAGTGGTTTTCTCAAGATAAAGAAGTCACATGGCGTGACTCAGTGGACAGAGAAGTTTTAATGACTAGAAATTCTGTTGGAATTTGTGACGTATCGACATTAGGAAAAATAGACATTCAAGGTAAAGATGCAGGCAAGTTTTTAAATAAAATATATATCAATACATTTAGCACATTAAAAGTAGGTAAATGTAGATATGGTTTAATGTTGCGCGAAGATGGCATTGCTATGGACGATGGCACATCAGCAAGATTATCAGAAACCCATTATATTATGACAACAACAACAGCAAAAGCTGGTAGTGTCTATTCACATTTAGAATTTTGTCGGCAAGTTTTGTTTCCAAACATGGATGTACACATTATATCAACTACAGATCAATGGGCACAATTTTCAATTGCAGGACCAAATGCTCGAAACCTTTTAAGTAAAATAATTGACCCAAGTTTCAACATATCCAATGAAACATTTCCCTATATGGCGTGTGCAGAAATAACTATTTGTTCCGGAGTCAGAGCGAGAATATTTCGTCTCTCATTCTCTGGAGAACTTGCCTATGAAATATCTGTTCCCTCACGTTATGGCGATGCATTAATACGTAAGCTAATATCGGCAGGTAAAGAGTTTAACGTTACTATGTACGGCACAGAAGCTTTAGGAGTAATGCGTATTGAAAAAGGGCATGCAGCGGGTAATGAATTAGATGGGCGTAACACACCAGTAAACCTCGGGCTTAGCGGACTAATGGCAAAGAAAAAAGATTATATTGGAAAAACTCTTTCATCTCGTGAAAAACTTTCTGGAAATGAAACTATGGTTGGTTTTTTATCAGTTAATCCTTCAGACAAACTTACTAACGGATCCCACTTTGTGAATATAGGTGATAAAATATTACCTGAAAATGATCAGGGGCATATGAGCAGTGTAGCTTATTCTCCAATTCTCGAACGCTATATTGGAATTGGTTTTTTAAAAAATGGCAAAGATAGATATGACGAAACCTTGAAAGCGATTGATTTTTTACAAAATAATCATGTTGAAGTTAAAGTAGTAAGCCCTCACTTCATAGATCCGAATGGAGACCGTCTACGTGCCTAGTTTAAACAAAAAAACTGCAATTAATAAGTATAAAAAAACATTTAAAAACATTGAAATATATGAAGGATACCCAGAAGAAATTATATCTTTATCAATCTCATTAAATGATGATGAGGCATTTAATATAAAATTTAAAAATATATTTGGTATATATCCACCAAAACCAAACGAGATGAAAGACTTTAAAGATGGCCAAGTTTTATGGTCAGGACAAGATCAGTATTTTTTATTTATGAATACTGACGACCAATATCTAGATACACGCATAGCAAAAGAATTTGATGGAACCGCCTATTCCACTCTTCAATCCGATGCGTGGGCAACAATAATAATTGAAGGATCAGAAATTTTTAAATTACTGGAACGAACAATTCCATTAGACCTATGTAATGCACAAGATTATTATGCATCAAGAACAAGTAGTTTTCATGTTTCAGTTATAGTTGTCAAACTTGATAAAAATAAAGTAAAAATAATTACTCCAAGAACCTCATCAAATTCGTTTCTAGAGGCATTAGTACAAACCGCGGAAAACGTATCACTCCCCTGCCCCAAGTCTGGAGGATTCAGTTGATGGTACCAAAATACGATCAGCGATTAGATTTAATTTTTCATAATTCAACATTGAAATACTTAGACCATTATTCAATGCCACCTCATAAAATGATTTTTGTTTAATCGAATTAATCCTAGGTTCATGGTTCTTGATATGGGACATATCAATTAGGTCCTCATGTTTAGAGCATGTCCATTCAATTTTCTTACAACTTAAAGCGCTATATATTATTGGATAAGAGCTTCCAGGAGAAATAAAAGCTGAAAACTTATCAGTTATTAAATGAGATGAAAGGCTATTGTTAAAAGCGCTTCCTAAGTAACCAATGAGTGCATAAGGATCGTTTGCATTAATAATAGCAACTTTTGTAATACCATAATTTTCAGTCTCAGAAAAAACTAAATCACAAATCAAATGTGCATTTGTAAATAAACTACCACCACAGCAATCAATAGTTATAATTTCTTTCGTTATGCAAGGCGGTGGTAAATATATGTTTTTAACTGCATCAAGTTCAGGAAGTTTTTCTATTAATTTATTTATTCCCGAATGACCATGAGACTCAAGCCAAAATACAGTTTGAGCCATTTCTTGATAATCATGTTCATGACCATATACCGCTTCAAAAACTCGAGAAAGTAACGAGAGAAGTTCGTTAAACGAGATATTAATTAAGTTTTTCACTAGACTTAGGCCTGATAGGAAAACACCAAGTATCAGTGTATTCATTACCAATATCAGAAACTAAAGGCGCTCCTTGAAACATAGTATTTCTAACCCACTTCTTTGAACGGGGATCAAATTTACCAACTCCAAAAAAAGAAAGTTTACAACGCAGTAAATGGATTGGCAAAACATCAGCATCAAGAAGATTAGCTCTAATTTCTCCATATTGGGTCAACCCCATCGTCTGAATTCGGCGAATGATATAACGTAAATGTGGCCGAGAAAAGGCAAAATGAGCAACTGTGATTGATGTATTACTACCCTCAATTTCGCATATCTCGTCAAAACAACTTCTCACATCCCTAGCAATGCACATCATCATTTCTTTTTCAATGCCGGAGTCTAGAGACTTTTTACCAAGACGTGGTTCTTGTTTTTCTTCCGACCTGTACCAAAAAGTTTCTGTAGATGAGCTCTTGGTGAAATCATATCTCAAAGCCCATTTGTAATTTTTTTCAATTAAGGATTTCAGCGTATTAAGTTTCATCATCGGTTGCATTCGATAATTCTCATCTATATTTAATTCACTTTCTAAGTCCAATATAAATTTCGCATAAACCTCTGTTAAAATTGCGTTTATTAACTCTTGAGTTTCAACATGATAATTTTTAGATGCGTGATCAATCAATTCCTGCCAGTTAACAAGTGTTTCATTATTAGCTTTAATCCACTCTAAACATTTATTTACTTCATTAACCGCACGATTATTTAGCACATTTTGTTCAGGATTATCCGTTGATATTTCATCTAAATGTTGAGCTGCTTTCATGATTAAACATTCTAAATTACCCAGGCTATCCCTATCGGGTGATTTATATTGTATAATACGAGCTAAAGATGTCTCCCTCACTTCTATCCAATTAGCGATTAACATGGGGTGCTTTATCAAATATGGTGCCATACCTAAACCAGTAGCATTACCAATCCCTATATAACGTTTAATTCCATCATCTAGCTCTACAGCAGCTTCAGGAGACCTACCCCTAGCAACCCAATTGGCTAATTCGAGACTGAAATGCCTTATCATATAACAAGAAAACATCTCAGCTGAAAAAGGTTTTGCAAAATCAACGTACTTTTTACGCAAATTATCCCAATCAGACATCCCAAATTTACCGCTTCCATAAACAGCAGTTGTTCTGAATATGTAACCAACCTTTGCTATTTTATCCAGATCTGGTTGTTTTCCATTGGATAAACAATCAATGACATATTCAAAATTACGCATACTTTTGTTTGCACGCGATAATACTAAACATTTACTATCAACACGTCCTTTTTCTTGCAAAGGGACATTTTTTCTGAGAAATTCTAATCTATCCTGATCAATTTGACCTTCACATAAAGTGACTGTCATGTCCCAATCTTCCGCAATTACTCTATCACTTCTTTTACTATCAGATAATTTTTTCGAAAATATAACATAGCTGTAAACAGCATTTGGCGTTGTAATTTCATACACAACCTCCCCAAAACCTTCTTCATCTAAATTGAAAATAGTGCCATTAATTTCCCACATTTCACTCATTACTCGCCTAAGCAAGCAACGCATAAAACTCAGTGGATATGGGTAGAGGCACCCCAGCCTAGGTAATTCCATGACTGTTTTAGGGTTTCGCATAGGTAAATCAGTATTTTTACTTAAAGGTTTGAGCTCAGCCATTTTTTGTCGCTCCAAAACTATTGTCAAAAAAGTTTAACCAATTCAAACCCATAATTTTCTCAACATCAGCATTAGACATACCCTTAGAAATTAATCCCTCTGAAATATTACTAAAATCACGACTGCTTTTAAACCATTCTGGTTGCTCAGGCCAATCAGAGTTCTCAGAACTGCCTTCGCCAAAATCTGGTTTAAATGTCCATGTTCCACTGCGCATCCATTCTAGTGTATCATAACCCCAATTTTGACAGAGATCAGAACCAATACCAATATTATCAATTCCCATTAATTCAGCAGTATCTAAAATCATTCCGCAGAAATCATCTAGTGTGCAACTTGAATTATTGTTTAAGTGAAATGGGTACATCGAAAACCCAAGCATCCCTTTGGACTCCCCTAAAGCTTTAAGAACATCATTAGATTTATTTCTTAATGCATGATGCCATTTAGATGGATTGGCATGAGTAATAGCTATGGGTCTTTCAGAATAGTCAATTGCCTGTAAGGTTGATTTCTCTGCACTATGAGACATATCTATAACCATTCCCACACGATTCATTTCCTTTATAACCTCTCTTCCAAACCGTGTAACCCCGCTATCGTCATTTTCATAACATCCTGTAGCCAATAAACTTTGGTTGTTATAGGAGAGCTGCATAATTCGAACGCCTTGCTCATGAAGCATTTCTACTTTTCTTAAATCATCTTCGATAGGAGAACAGTTTTGAAACCCTAATATAA
>ERZ1047472.1351-NODE-1351-length-19267-cov-5.787060_pt1 | contig 19267 bp, 18 predicted proteins | sample MGYA00383095_ERZ1047472 | MGnify/ENA primary metagenome ERZ1047472 (study PRJEB29581, sample SAMEA5548365) | metagenome | biome: marine; feature: coastal; material: water | depth 1 m | study: Short-term variability in the microbial, nano- and picoplankton... | reverse complement strand
AAAAATTCAAGTAAAAAAGCATTTATTTCATCAATAAAGTTATGAACGTTCTAAAATCTTCTGAAAAACAACAAATTATTAGACAGTGATTTATTTTTTTAATCAACTATTAGGGGTTTTATTGGGGATCCATTTGATCTCCTCCGCCTGTAATTCATTTGACAATTTTCGTGCCAATACAAATAGGAAGTCCGATAAGCGATTTAAATACATCAGGAGTTCGGGTTGTAAGGGTTGCGCACTATGGAGTTCAGAGACATTTCTCTCGGCACGGCGACAAACACATCTTGCAATATGACAGAATGACACGGTTTGGTGTCCCCCTGGTAAAATGAAGTGAGTTAGTGCTGGTAATACGGCGTTCATTGCATCGATTTTTTCTTCCAAAAATGTAATTGATTCTGCTTTTAGGAAACTGATTCCGAGGCGTTTTCTTTTAGAGTCATCTTTAAGTTTATCAGGGTCCGTCGCTAGAAGAGCGCCAATGATAAATAACTGTTCTTGGATTTGTATGAGTGCTGTTTTACTGTCTTTAGAAATCGTTTGATCTCGGACCAAACCAAGATACGAGTTGAGTTCATCGACAGTACCATAGCTTTCAATTCTTAAATCATGTTTAGGTAAGCGAGTCCCACCTACAAGACCGGTGCTGCCTTTATCGCCTGTTTTTGTATAAATTTTCATAGGATTAATTTAATAGCTTTTTAGAAACGCTGCTTTTTTATAGGTTCTGTTTCTACGAAATATTTTCTATAAAGTTAAAAGTAATATTTTATTTCCCCAAGAGATTAAAGTCTTATCGTAAAATGTTCTTTGGGTTGTTCGGATCTAAGAAATAGGAGCCCCCAATAAAAAGTATCAATCGATACAGAAACTTCAGTTAAATCTTTGAGCTTGTTCCATTGTTTAAACTGTTGTTGGTTTTTTCGAATGAATTTGATAATTAGAACTGAATCCCGATGGCAGTGTTTGAGCAAGTGTTTGATTGAATTAGTTTCAAGAGCTTCCAAATCTAAATAAATGAAACAAGGGGCTTTTGAAAATGAATGTTCTCTGTTAATTAAGGCATCGATCGTTTTAAAAGGGGTGCAAGTCGTTTCTAAAGCCAACGCACATTTGTGGTTTGAATCGATGGTATCCGGGATGAAACTGCGATCAAATTTAAAATAAGCGCTGAATCGATAAAGGAACTTTGAATTGGAGTCATGTTTAGATAAATGTTGATAGTTGTTGTGTTTTGAACGATCATAAAAACACTTGGTCACTAAATCAAACACAAAAGGGGAGTGGACACCATGTTCGTTTTTGGAGCGCCACCAAAATTTTAAATATGATATAACGACATTCAATTTAGTTTTTCATTTAATTCCATCCACCTCAATTCCTTCTCTTCTATGACTTCGTTTAAGGTTTTGAGCGCCTCTGAAAGTGTGTTGATGGTCTCCATATCAATGTCTGGAATCAGAAACTTTGTTTCCAATTCTTTTTTATCAAATTCAAGCGATTTCAACTTACTCTCAAGATTGTTCAATTCTTTTTGGTCGTTAAAACTTAATTTTGTTTCCGATTGATTTGTGGCTGTTGGCTTTGCCGTCAATGTTTTTTTGGGTTCAGCGGCCACCGGTGTACTGTCTTCATACGTCCTAAAATCAGAGTAATTTCCTGGAAAATCTTCTACAATCCCTTTGCCACGGAATACAAATAAATGATCAACAATTTTATCCATAAAATAACGATCATGCGATACCACTAACAAACAACCTGGGAAATCGAGTAAGAAGTTTTCCAAGACATTGAGGGTCACAATATCCAAATCATTGGTGGGCTCATCGAGAATTAAGAAGTTTGGATTTTGAATTAAAACGGTACATAAATACAACCGTTTGCGTTCGCCACCACTTAGTTTTTCGACAAAATCATATTGTTTTTTTCGACTAAATAAAAAGCGTTCAAGCAATTGTTGGGCACTAATTTGTTTGCCTTTCATCAAAGGAATATAATCGCCGAAATCTCGAACGACGTCAATGACCTTTTGCATGGGCTTTGCTTTGATTCCGTCTTGCGTATAATAGCCAAATTTAATCGTTTCGCCTTCAATTATTTTTCCGCTATCGGGCTGAATTCCACCTGTAATCATATTTAGGAATGTGGATTTTCCGGTACCATTTTTACCAATAATTCCAATGCGTTCTCCACGTTGGAAGACGTATTCAAATTTGTCTAAAATTAGTTTTTCATCAAATGCTTTAGATACTTTATGGATCTCTAAAATTTTACTTCCCAAACGTTCCATATTGATTTCCAACTGAACTTCATGATCGTTTCTTCGTTTGCTGGCACGTTCTTTTATTTCATAAAAATCACTGATTCTTGACTTCGATTTTGTGGTTCGTGCTTTGGGTTGACGGCGCATCCACCCCAGTTCTTTTTTAAAGAGTTGCTTAGACTTGTTTGTTTCAATTGCTTCTCGCTCAATCCGTTCTTCTTTTTTCTCGAGGTAATAGGAATAATTTCCTTTATAATTATAAATACACCCTTCATCTAGCTCGATAATTTCCGAGCAAACACGCTCCAGAAAATACCGGTCGTGTGTCACCATAAATAAGGTGATATTCTCCTTCGCAAAAAACGATTCCAACCATTCGATCATTTCTAAATCCAAGTGGTTGGTAGGCTCATCTAAAATTAGTAAATCAGGTTTACTCAATAACGTATTAGCCAGTGCCAATCGCTTCTGTTGTCCACCAGAAAGTTGGCGAACCTTTTGATCTAATTTTTCTAGTTTTAACTTAAAAAGTATTTGTGTGTATTGGGTTTCAAAATCCCAAGCTTGAAAGCGTTCCATGTCATCAAAAGCGGTCTGATAGAGATTACTGTCTTCAGGGTTTTCAAGAGCTTCATGGTAGGTTTTTATGACCTTTAAAATCGGGTTGTCGGATTTTAAAATCGTTTCTTCGATCGTCAAATCCAAATCTAAAATAGGTTCTTGTGATAAGAACGTGGTTCGCAGGCCTTTTCGATACACGATTTGACCAGTGTCAGGAGAATCTTTTCCTGAAAGAATATTTAAAATAGTTGTTTTTCCAGTTCCATTTTTGGCAACAAATGCTATTTTTTGATCTTTATGGATACTAAACGATAAGTCTTCAAAAAGACTGAGTTCGCCGTACGACTTTGATATGTTTTCTACGTTGAGGTAATTCAAAATTTTGTTTTTGCAAATAACGGATAATTATACACGAATTGCCTTGTTGAAATGGTGAATTAAAAATAAATATCGAATTCCAATAGCAATGAGAAGCGGAACTAATCCAATCGCAAAGGATTGAACGCCTGTGATCCAATGTAATCCCATCAGAGAAAGTAGTAAAATAAGAAACTTTAAGTAACTCAATCCGCGATTATTGAGTTTTGATTTTAATAGTGAGGGAATGAAAAATACGTTGAGTGCACAGGCCCATAAAAGATTGTAATTATAAGCTGTTGCGGTATGGTCGGTTGCAAACCAAAGTAATAACAAACCAACCCCAATAAGACCAGTCGTGGCAAATAGACAAACGTCTAACCAGTGACTTCGCTTATTTTTTTTGAAATCATTATAAGTGACGAGAAGTAGTAGAAGCGCTAAAATTCCTAATATAAAAAGTGGACTGCTAAAGAAGTTGTTGTGTGCAATAGCATCCGAATGGCTAAGTGTTTTTGAAGCTGAAACGACCCCTGTATTTCCTGTTTTAGTATGCGCGTTTTCGAGTAGTAGATACAAGTTTTTAGGTAGAAATAGATGTTCTTCGACCGTCGCAATTTGATCAATTTTTGAGCCTAATGCGATGTCAATTCCTAAACTTCCCCATGAGTTTTGATTCAAATCAGATCGAATTAAATTCCTGAAAGTTTGTGGTTCAAATGAGGTTGGAGGGGTATAAACGAGAGGATCGTTAAGGATGGTTTCAATACCATCTATGATTTTTGTAGCACAGTTATTATAGAAAAAATCATAGGGATAGGATTGATTTTCTGGTTTAATATTTTCTGTTAAAAAAAGATAAAAGGCTGTTTTTTGTTCTGTACTAAGGTTCAATTGTTGTTCCTTAATACTTCGGTTTAGATATTGATAATCTAAAAAAACAGCGTCAAATTCAGCCCTGCCAATTTGATAATCGAGTTTTCCTTGTGCAAATTTCAAATAAAAACCTTCGGTTTCAAAATCATACCGTCCATAATCAAAGACGATGTCAAAATTATAGAGCGGATCTTTGATTCTAATGGCCGTATGTCCAAAAGCATCATTTAACGAGGCGCCAGGTCCGAAGGTAAGAATGCTTACTTCAGACTCGTGTGTGAGTTGAAGCTGTGCGTTCATGGTCATCGTGATGAGTAAAAGAAAAAGGATGGTTCGTTTTTTAATGATCATTATCTAAAGATGCTTAAATCAATTTTGAGAGAAAATACATTTGAATATAGGGCGGCGCTTTGATCGCCAATATCGGTGAAGGCATAGTCTAAAAAGATGCCGTTATATTTGAATCCGACGCCAAAATTTGGTTGAAATGTTAAGGACTCAGAGTTGTCAATTTGTAGTTCATTTTGAAAATTCCCTAATCCAGCTCTTAAAAACACAAGATCGGAATAGCCAAATTCCAGCCCTAACGCTGGATTAATACTCACAAATGACGTAGAGATGAGGTCGTTGTTTTGCTCAAATCGAGTGACTAAATCAAGTTCGGCTCTAAGCGTATAATCGTAATGGAATGTGAATAGTTTTGATACGCCAAATTGTAATTTTGGAAGCGTTAATTCGGTTGTTTCTGGTGGCTCTTGATTTTGCCCTGGAATGGCATCTTGAATATCTTTCAGCCGATCGGCGTCAATGGCCCAAGCGTTAAACGTTGTGGTGATATCTCTGGCCATTAATCCAAAGTTCCAAGTATTGTATTTAAATTGAATTCCTAAATCTAAACCAAATCCCCATGAAGACGCAAAATCACCAATAATTCGCCTAATTATTTTGGCATTAACGCCATAATTCAAGCCTTTTAAGGGGAGTTTTCTCGCATAAGAAAAGGTAAGTCCGTAATCTGCAGCTGAAAATAAATTAATCCGATCATAATTGACTACGCCTTGCTGGTCGATGAGTTTGGTCGTGTCAAGAATATCATCAACACCAAAGCGAATTAATGAAACCCCAATGGCGCTTTGATCGTCTAAGGGCATGGCAAAAGCCATGTAGTTGTAATTGGCAATGTTTGCAAAATAACTGGAGTGCATAAAGGCAATTTGGTTATCATCTAGATACACTAAACCTGCTGGGTTCCAATAGCCCGAATTAACGTCTGCTGTGGAGGCGACCACGGCATTGCTCATTCCCAATGCAGAAGCATCAACCCCAATATTCATAAATTCATTCGAATATTTTCGAGAGGTTTGAGACACTAAAAATAAGGGTGTCAAAATCGTTAAGACTAGTTTTAATACTTGCAAAGGCTTTTTTTAATCAACTAAATAAACACTACTATAAACTCTATTTTTTTTTAGATATTGTTGTTTATTTACCAAAAACAAAAATAGTTTATTATTTTTACTAATTAATTACAATTTCTTGTGAAAGCACATATTCCAAATTTTATAACATTATTAAATTTATTCTCTGGGTCCATTGCCGTCATTTATGCCTTAGAAGGCAATATGAAACTAACGGCTTTGTTTTTATGCTTGGGTATTTTCTTTGATTTTTTTGATGGCCTCTTAGCGCGTAAATTAAAGGTTCAAAGTGAGCTCGGTGTTCAATTGGATTCTTTGGCTGATATGGTGACTAGTGGTTTAGTTCCCGGTTTAGTGCTTTTTTATTTATTAGGATTAGCACCCCAACCCTCTTGGGAAACACATAATTTGCTGCCGTATTTTGGGTTGTTGGTCCCCTTGGCGTCTGCCTATCGCTTAGCAAAATTTAATATTTCTGAAAACCAGTCTGATGCTTTTATCGGATTGCCAACTCCTGCAAATGCGCTCTTAATTATTGCTCTACCTCTAATTCTAGACTTCCAAAATAATGATGTTATAAATGCCATCATTTTAAATCCTTGGTTTTTAATTGGCGTAACCATTTTGAGTTGTTTTTTGTTAAATGCACCCATTAAATTGATCGCATTAAAATTCAAAACATGGAATTTTAAAGACAATGCTTCGCGCTATATTTTGATTCTTTTATCGTTGGTTTTATTAATCGTATTTCAATTTGCTGGGATTCCACTTGTGATTATCAGCTACATCATTTTGTCTCTAGTGTCAAAATAATTTATAAACTACTAATTTATGGCTTCAGGCTTTTTTGCACTTCTTGATGATATTTCGGTTCTTATGGACGATGTCCTCACGATGAGTAAAGTATCTGCCAAAAAAACAGCTGGGATTCTCGGCGATGATTTAGCAGTGAGTGCAGAAAAAGCATCTGGCTTTGTGTCATTCAGAGAATTACCTGTATTATGGGCTATCACAAAAGGCTCTTTTTTAAATAAACTCATTATTTTACCCTTTGCATTTTTACTCAGTGCCTTTTTACCTTCAGCAGTCACAGTAATTTTAATTTTTGGTGGAATTTATTTATCGTATGAAGGGGCAGAAACGATTTACGAATTTGTTTTTCCTCATAAACCTAAAGGCACTAAAATCACTACTGAAGCACTGCCAAAATCTGTTGTTTTACGACTAGAAAAAAAGAAAATAAAATCCGCCATTTTAACGGATTTCATCCTATCTGTTGAGATCATTATCATTGCGCTTGGGACGGTTGTAAATGAGACCATTGGAGTACAAATAGGAGTAGTTAGTGTTATTGCAACGATAGCAACTGTGGGGGTTTACGGGCTTGTAGCACTGATTATTCGTATGGACGATTTAGGTTTTAAATTGATCCGAATGAGTGATGGTCAAAAAAATAGTTTCCATTTTATGGGTGTCGGATTGGTCAATGCCTTGCCAGTGGTTATTAAAATATTATCAGTGGTTGGTACTACAGCACTTTTACTGGTTTCGGGTGGCATATTTGTTCATAATATAGACTTCTTTCATCACCTTTTAGAAGGTTTTCCGGGGATGTTTAGAGAATTAATTTTTGGCTTAAGTAGTGGAGTTACAGCCCTTTTATTTGTGCGACTAATGAAGCTAATTTTTAAGCCGTTTTTAAAAAGTTCTAAAGATTTAAAATTCTAACTTTTTCTTGCGTAATTCGAAGTTTTGACCGAGATATACTTTACGAACCATTTCATCACTAGCCAGTACTTCTGGTTCTCCTGCCTTCAGAATGCTTCCTTCAAACATTAAGTAGGTACGATCGGTAATCGCTAATGTTTCTTGAACATTATGATCGGTGATCAGGATACCTATATTTTTTTTAGTCAGTTTTGCAATAATTCGTTGAATATCTTCAACCGCTACAGGGTCAACGCCTGCAAAAGGCTCATCAAGTAATATAAAGCTAGGGTCAGTTGCGAGAGCACGCGCAATTTCGGTACGTCTGCGCTCACCTCCAGATAATAAATCACCTCTGTTGGTTCGGATGTGTCCAAGGCTAAATTCATCAATTAAAGATTCCATTTTATCAACTTGTTCTTTTTTAGAGAGTTTAGTCATTTGAAGGACGCTCAAGATATTATCTTCGATGCTTAATTTTCGAAACACAGAAGCCTCTTGAGCTAGGTAGCCGATCCCACTTTGTGCTCTTTTGTACATCGGATACGACGTAATTTCTTTATCATCTAAATAGATTGATCCTCCATTGGGCTTGATCAAACCAACCGTCATATAAAATGAGGTTGTTTTTCCAGCACCATTAGGACCAAGCAATCCAACAATTTCACCTTGATTAACTTCAAGAGAGACATCTTTTACAACCTTTCGTCCGTTGTAGGACTTCATTAAATTTTGAACTCTTAATTTCATTGGTTTATTTAAATAATTTTAAAAATAGTAAAATGAAATTTACTAAACATCAATGCTCTGTACTTTATATTAAATTTAACTAGGCTTCCAAGATATCAAGGTATTCGTAAGCTCGTCTCAAATGTGGGATGACAATTGTCCCACCGACTAGAGTGGCAATACTAAGCGCCTCCGAAATTTGTATTCTACTTAAGCCTTCTTCATGGCATTTTTCTAGGTGATAGCGTACACAATCATCACATCGTAATACGGCGGAAGCGACTAAGCCCAATAATTCTTTGGTCTCCGTATTTAAGGCTCCCTCTTGAAATGCATTGGTGTCTAAATTAAAAATACGCTTGATAACGGTATTGTTTTCTGCAAGAATTTTAGTGTTCATTTTCTTGCGATACGCATTAAATTCTTCTACTTCATTCGCCATTTTTTTCTTTTCTTTTTTGATTTCGTAAAACAAGTTTCGATATGAGGATACTGACTTGGTATAGTATTAAGACAGGGATGGCGACGATAATTTGACTCGCAATATCAGGAGGTGTGATAATGGCTGCAAAAATCAACACGATTATTAAAGCGTATTTTCTGTTTTTCCGTAAAAATTCTGGGGTCACTAAACCTATTTTAGTTAGGAAATAGATGATGATAGGCAATTCAAAAATAAATCCAGATGCTAGAGTAGAGGCTCGAATCAGTCCTATGTATGAGTTTAAATCAAAGTCGTTGTGAACTTGATCGGCTACAGAATAGGTTCCTAAAAAGTTGATAGATAACGGACAAACAATATAATACCCAAATAAGACCCCGATAAAAAATAAGATTGAAGAGATGAAAATAAAACCTCTGGAGCTATTTTTTTCTTTGGAATAGAGTCCTGGACTGATAAATTTCCAGAATTCATAGAGAACGTAAGGAAAGGCAATAATCAATCCAAATGTGATGGAAGTCCAAATGTGTGCTGAAAACTGTCCAGCCATGGTTCGACTTTGAACTTCAAAATCAAAATTAGTATCACAAAAACTCTCAAACCCTAATAATTTAGAAGCATTACAAAGAAATTCATAAGTGAAAAAATTGGCTTTGGTGGGGCCGAAAATGAGGACATCAAACACAAAACCTTTAGCTATAAACGCTGCAGTCGCTGCAATCATTACGGCTCCTAAAGCTCTGATAATATGCCATCTCAATTCTTCGAGGTGGTCTAAAAATGACATTTCTTTTTGTTGTCCCATAACTAGATGATTCCTTCTTTAATTAGGTCATGAATATGGATAACACCTGCATAACGGCCATGATCTTCTACGATGAGTTGTGAAATTTCATTTTTATCCATGATTTCCATTGCTTCGATAGCCATGGCATTGATTGTAATAGATTTTGGGTTTTTACTCATAATATCTTCAGCACTTAGTTGCGAAAAATCTTCGGTCTCGGCGAGCATCCGTCTTAAGTCTCCATCGGTGATGATACCAACGATTTTTTCGTCTTTTGTGACGGCGGTCACTCCTAAACGTTTTTCTGAAATCTCAATAATAACTTTTTTGATGCTTGCATCTGGACTGACTTCGGGTTTTTCGGTCTGTGCTAAAATGTCACGGACTCTCAAAAATAATTTTTTTCCTAAAGCGCCACCTGGATGGTATTTGGCAAAGTCGTCGCTAGAAAAACCTCTTAGCTCTAATAAACAAACGGCTAATGCATCGCCAATAACTAATTGAGCAGTAGTACTAGTCGTCGGAGCTAGGTTATTGGGACAGGCTTCTTTTTCAACATAGGAATTAAAAACATAATCTGATTGTTCGGCCAACATTGATTTCATGTTTCCAGTAATCGCTATTAACGTGTTTCCTGAGTTTTTCAACAACGGAATTAAAACTTTAATTTCTGGCGTATTTCCACTTTTTGAAATACAAATGACCAAATCGTTTTTGAGTATGAGACCTAAATCGCCATGAATGGCATCTGCGGCATGCATAAAAACAGAAGGGGTGCCTGTAGAATTTAAAGTAGCCACAATTTTATTGGCAATAATGGCGCTCTTTCCAATGCCGGTAATAATTACGCGGCCATTGGAATTTAATATTAATTCTACAGCTTCAGCAAATGTATCATCAATAAACTCCGCAAGTTGAGAAATTGCGAGGCTTTCAATGGCGATTGTTTTTTTGGCTAGGGATACTATAGATTTTTTTGAACTCAATTTTTTTTATCTTTTGGTTGTGTAATTATTTAAATATATCTACCTTTAATTTACATTACAAAAAAACAAAAAAAATAGGAGTGTTCCCGAATTTATTCCGATTTTGATTGAATTAACCACTTTTTTTTTAATTAAGTCTAGAAATTAACCATAGAATGAGTATTTCGACTAAAGAATTACATGCAGCACTTAAAACCTTTTTTGGTTTTGATAAATTTAAAGGGCTTCAGGAACAAGTCATTGTGAGTCTCTTGGAGCAAAAAAACACATTTGCTATTATGCCAACAGGCGGAGGGAAATCCCTTTGTTATCAATTGCCTGCTTTGATGCAGGACGGGACAGCAATCGTAGTGTCTCCTTTAATCGCACTTATGAAAAATCAAGTGGATGCTATTAGAGGAATTTCAAATCAACAAGGAATCGCTCATGTATTGAATTCCTCTTTGAATAAAACTGAAATTAAACAAGTAAAATCAGATATAGAATCTGGAATTACTAAACTTTTGTACGTCGCTCCAGAGTCGCTTTCAAAAGCAGAAAACATTGAGTTTTTAAAATCACAGACCATTTCATTTATGGCGGTCGATGAGGCCCATTGTATTAGTGAATGGGGACATGATTTTAGACCAGAATATAGAAATTTAAAGCATATTATCACCCAAATAGGGGATAATATCCCTATTATAGGACTTACTGCCACGGCGACTCCTAAAGTACAAGAAGACATTTTAAAAAATTTAGGAACCACAGATTCCCAAACATTTAAGGCGTCTTTTAATCGACCAAACTTATTCTATGAGATTCTTCCCAAAACGGATCAGGTTGATAACGATATCATTCGATTTGTGAAGCAAAATGAAGGGAAATCGGGTATTATTTATTGTCTTAGCAGAAAACGCGTGGAAGGATTGTCTCAAATTCTTCAAGTGAACGGTATTAAAGCCGTACCGTACCATGCAGGTTTAGATGCCAAAACACGTTCTAAACATCAAGATATGTTTTTGATGGAAGATACAGATGTTGTTGTTGCTACGATTGCTTTTGGTATGGGTATCGATAAACCAGATGTCCGTTTTGTGATTCATCACGATATTCCAAAAAGTATCGAAAGTTATTACCAGGAAACTGGACGTGCAGGTCGCGACGGTGGCGAAGGTCATTGTTTGGCATATTATGCTTACAAGGATATTGAAAAGCTCGAAAAATTCATGTCTGGAAAACCAGTTGCGGAACAAGAAATTGGCTTTGCTCTACTACAGGAAGTTGTCGCAATGGCTGAAACCTCCATGTCGCGTCGGAAATTTATTTTACATTATTTTGGGGAAGCATTTGATACAGAAACTGGCGATGGAGGACACATGGACGACAACGTCCGAAATCCTAAACCTCAGACAGAGGCTAAAGACCAAGTAGAATTATTACTTGATATAGTCTCTCATACTCACGAAAAATATAAAAGTAAAGATTTAGTAAATGTCATTACGGGTCAAGAAAATGCTCTTATAAAATCCCATCGTACAAATGAGAAACCGTTTTTTGGTAATGGAAATGGTCATGATGCATTATATTGGATGGCCCTCATTAGACAAGTGTTGGTTGCTGGGTTTCTAAGAAAAGATATCGAAACTTATGGTGTTTTAAAGTTAACGACCAATGGGCGTCAATACTTAGAATCTCCGATATCATTTTTAATGACAGAAGACCATACATATAATATACAAGCTTCAAATCGAAACTATAACACGTCTTCAGAAGTCGTTGATGTCGATTTGATGGGGATGCTAAAAAGCCTCCGAAAATCCAATGCAAAAAAACTAGGTGTTCCTCCTTTTGTGATTTTTCAAGATCCATCCTTAGAGGATATGGCACTTAAATATCCAATTACAATAGAAGAACTTTATAATATACATGGGGTTGGAGAAGGAAAAGCAAAACGGTATGGGAAAGATTTTGTGGCGCTGATAAAACGTTATGTCGATGAAAATGAGATTGATCGCATGGAGGATTTAATCATAAAATCGACCGGATCTAATTCATCGTTAAAACTATATATCATTCAAAACATAGACAGAAAGCTTCCTTTTGATGATATTTCTTCTGCAAAAGGGATGAATATGGACGAATTTATTCGAGAATTAGAGGCGATTGTATTTTCGGGTACAAAATTAAACATCAATTATTGGATCGATGAAATCCTTGATGAGGATCAGCAAGAAGAACTTCACGACTATTTCATGGAATCTGAAACGGATGAGATTGAGGCTGCCGTTGAAGAATTTGAAGGCGATTATGAAGATCAAGATTTACGACTCTACCGTCTTAAGTTTATCAGTGAAGTTGCTAATTAATAATTTTTTCACAAAACTATTCCGGAAACTTTTTAGTTTATAATTCCTCCGTATCTTTGCAGCTATTAAAAAAATAAAATGAAACGCATGAAAGACGGTTTATACGCAAAATTCTCGACCACCAAAGGAGAGATCTTAGTAAATTTAGAATACCAAAAAACGCCGGGAACAGTAGGTAATTTTGTTGCTTTGGCAGAGGGAAACTTAGAAAATTCTGTAAAAAGTCAAGGTGAGCCATATTACAATGGCTTAAAATTTCATAGAGTCATCCCTGATTTTATGATTCAAGGGGGCTGTCCTCTTGGAACTGGTACTGGAAATCCAGGTTATAAATTTGCTGATGAATTCCATCCCGACTTAAAACATGATACGCCAGGCGTACTATCGATGGCCAATGCCGGTCCGGGTACCAATGGTAGTCAATTTTTTATTACTCATATTCCAACTGATTGGTTAGATGGAAAACACACTGTTTTTGGTAAAGTTGTCGAAGGTCAATCGATTGTGGACACGACTAGTCAAGGGGATGTTTTAGAAACCTTGGAAATTATAGCCGTAGGTGCCGAGGCAGAAGCATTTCAAGCAGTTGAAGCTTTTAGAACTTTCGAAGGCTCAAGAGAAAAAGCACTTGCGGATGCAAAAGCTGCTATTGAAGCCGAATTAGATAAACTAGCAACTGGTTTTGAAAAAACAGAGAGTGGATTGCGTTATCAAATTCTTCAAAAGGGGAGTGGAGCACAAGCTTTAAAAGGTGCAACCGTTTCCGTACATTATAAAGGACAACTTGCAGATGGAACTGTATTTGATTCTTCTTACAAACGTAAAGAACCGATTGAATTTTCTCTAGGATCAGGTCAGGTAATCGCTGGTTGGGATGAAGGTGTGGCTCTTTTAAGTATTGGTGACAAAGCACGTTTTGTAATTCCAAGCCATTTAGGCTATGGAGCGCAAGGTGCTGGAGGCGTAATTCCTCCAAATGCTAATTTAATATTTGATGTTGAGTTAGTAGATGTAAAGTAATTCAATTGTTATCTGATTAAAAAGCACCTTTTAGGTGCTTTTTTTATTTTATGAGAAGTGTTTGCAAACAACGCCTAATAATTCTTTAAGTTTCAATACTTATTCGTAAATTTGTTCGCGTTTAACAACGCATAATGACAGACACAACTACTAAATATATTTTTGTAACTGGAGGCGTAAGCTCTTCATTAGGTAAAGGAATTATCGCGGCATCTTTAGCGAAATTACTTCAAGCCCAAGGCTATCGTGCGACCATTCAAAAATTAGATCCTTATATTAATATCGATCCAGGAACGTTGAATCCTTATGAACATGGCGAATGTTATGTCACAGACGATGGTGCCGAAACAGATTTAGATTTAGGACATTATGAACGTTTTTTAAATGTTCCAACCTCTCAAGCCAATAACGTAACTACGGGCCGTATTTATCAAAGTGTGATTGATAAAGAACGTCGTGGTGAGTTTTTAGGAAAAACAGTTCAAGTGATTCCTCATATCACCGATGAGATCAAACATCGGGTTCAGATTTTAGGAAAATCCGGGGAATATGATATCGTCATTACTGAAATTGGTGGTACTGTTGGTGATATTGAGTCGTTACCTTATATCGAAGCGGTGCGTCAACTTAAATGGGAAATGGGGAATGAAAATGCCCTCGTGATTCATTTAACTCTCATTCCTTATTTATCGGCTGCAGGCGAATTAAAGACAAAACCCACGCAACACAGCGTCAAAACGTTGATGGAAAGTGGGGTACAAGCTGATATTTTGGTTTGTAGAACTGAGCATGAGTTGAGCGATGGGATTCGAACCAAACTGGCACGTTTTTGTAATGTCAAAAGAGAAGCTGTCATTCAATCGATTGATGCTTCAACCATTTATGATGTTCCCAATTTGATGTTGGAAGAAGGCTTAGATAAAGTAGTTTTAGAGCAATTAAGATTAAAAAGTCACACACCAGATTTGACGTTATGGAATACTTTCGTCACCAAACATAAAAACCCAAAAAGTGAAGTGGTTATAGGACTGATTGGTAAATATGTAGAATTACAAGATTCTTACAAATCAATTTTAGAGTCCTTTATCCACGCAGGTGCAGCCAACGAAGTAAAAGTCAAAGTAGAATCTATTCACTCCGAATATTTAACGCCAGAAAACGTTGCATCGAAAATTGCACATTTAGATGCTGTACTTGTTGCTCCAGGATTTGGAGAACGCGGCATCGAAGGAAAAATTGAAGCGATTCGATATGTGAGAGAACATCAAATTCCGTTTTTCGGTATTTGTTTGGGAATGCAAATGGCCATCATTGAATTCTCCAGAAATATTTTAGGATTAAAGCAAGCGAATTCATTTGAAATGGATGAATCTACACCAGATCCTGTAATTGCTATCATGGAAGCTCAGAAAAAAGTGACTAAAAAAGGCGGTACGATGCGATTGGGAGCATGGAAATGTGACCTTTTAGAAAACAGTCAAGTTGCTACAATCTATAACAGTAGTTCTATTATGGAACGTCATCGACATCGGTATGAGTTTAATAACGACTATAAAGTTCAAATAGAAAATGCAGGCATGAAAGCTACGGGTTTTAACCCTGAAACTGGACTTGTTGAAATTATTGAGATTCCATCCCACCCATGGTTTGTAGGCGTTCAATACCATCCAGAATATAAAAGTACCGTTGCCAATCCACACCCGCTTTTTTTGGCGTTTATTAAGGCAGCTTTAAAATACAAAACAAATAAATAATACGATTTGATTTGATACAACACTATCCAGAGTTGTTATCAGTTAAAATAGAAAAGATATGGAAGAAAAAAAATTAGACATCAATTCAATTATTGGGTTTTTGCTCATTGGGGCTATTTTACTATATATGTTATGGCAAAATCAACCAACTCCAGAAGAATTAGCGCTACAAGAAGAAGCGAAACAAGAGCAGTTAGCTTCCGAAGCAGCCAATAAATCAGCGGTTGCATTAACAATCAATGAGCTTCCGAATCAACCAATAAATGATTCATTACAACTGGCAAGTTTTAAAAATAAGATAGGTGACTTTGCATATGCACTGACTTTGCCATCGGCAACTTCAAATATTACAAGTTTTGAAAATGAAGTTTTAGCACTTAAAATTGACAATAAAGGCGGTTTTATTTCTGAAGTAAAATTAAAAAGTTATGTAAATCATGACTCAGTCCCTGTTTATCTAATTAAAGACGGCAGCTCTGTATTTAATTTAAATTTTGCAACTTCAGATAACCGTACCCTTAATTCGTCTGAACTCTATTTTCAGCCAACCCTTACATCGTCGGGAGACAATCAAGTGCTTTCAATGCGACTTAAAGTTTCTGAAACACAATTTTTAGAATACCGTTATGAATTGAAACCTGATAATTATATGTTAGGCTTTTCGGTGCGTTCACAAGGGTTGTCATCGTTTTTAAACACATCGCAAGAGGTTCAGTTGGATTGGAAATTTAAAGCACATCGTCAAGATCAAAGTGTGTCTTTTGAAAATAGATATACGCGCTTGACCTATCAACATGAAGGTGATAAAGTCAATAAACTATCTCAGACAGGAGATGATGATGAAATTGAATCTGACTTGGCTTGGATTTCTTTTAGACAACATTTCTTTAGTTCTATTTTGGTGCCCGAAGTTCCTTTTAAATCAGCCGATTTAAAATCATTCAATTTAGTCAATGACGAAACAGTAGACACTTTGTTTACAAAACGCTATGAAGTTAGCCTACCATTAAGTTTTTCAGGTGGAGAATTAACGCATAACATGAGTATTTATTATGGTCCAACTTATGATGATATTTTAAAACAATACGATCAAAATTTAGAAGCTAGTATCCCATTTGGATGGGGAATTTTTGGTTGGATTAATAAAGCCGTTTTTAGTCCTTTGTACGCTTGGTTAACAAACTATCTTTCTTATGGAATCGCCATTATTGTGATGACTATTATGGTGAAAATAGTATTATCATTCGTTCAGTACAAGCAGTTTTTATCGCAGGCTAAAATGAAAATTTTAAAACCAGAATTGGATGCCATCCGCGAAAAACACAAGAACAATAAAATGAAGGTTCAGCAAGAAACAATGGCGCTTCAAAACAAAGCAGGAGCAAGTCCTTTGAGTGGGTGTTTACCTGGGATGCTTCAATTGCCAGTATTCTATGCCTTGTTTATGTTTTTTCCAATAGCATTTGAATTACGTCAAAAACCATTTTTATGGGTAGACGATTTAAGTTCGTACGATTCGATTGCAGAGCTCCCATTTAATATTCCTTTTTACGGCGATCATATTAGTTTATTTCCAATACTAGCATCGATTGCGATTTTCTTCTACATGAAGATGACCACAGGGCAACAAATGGCGACACAACCCACACAAGAAGGCATGCCCGATATGGCTAAGATGATGAAATACATGATTTATTTATCGCCAATCATGATGTTATTTTTCTTTAATAATTATGCTTCTGGATTGAGTTTGTATTACTTTATTTCTAACTTAATTAGCATTGGAATTATGTTAGTTATCAAAAACTACATCATTGATGAAGATAAAGTTTTAGCTAAAATTCAAGTGAGTAAAGCAAAGCCTAAAAAGCAAAATCGTTTTCAAAAGAAAATGGCAGACATTATGGCACAAGCTGAAGAACAAAAAGCATTGCAAGAAAAGCGTAAGAAATAAAATCTTCTATTTTTATTCGTTGAGGTCCTTTTCAAAGTCAAATAACTCTTTAAGTTCGATCTCTAACGCAGAGGCAATATTATAAAGAGTCATGGTCGTAGGATTAGTTCTTCCGGACTCTATTCGTCTCAAAGAACCATCGTCAATATCTAATATATCAGATAGTTCTTTTTGTTTAATACCTCTCTCTTTTCGTTTCTTAACTATGTTACCTCCTAATAGTTCAAGATAATTTCGCTCTTCATTTGTTAACGGCATTGGCAATCAGCTATTTTAAAATTAAATTAGAATATATACCAATAATAAAAGACAGCAAAGGGCAATAATGCCCTTGTTCCTGTGTTATTAAATATCCTTTTTTAAGTCGAATATTTCTTTAATACTAATTTTTAATACATTAGCGATACGCAGTAATGTGATTGTTGTTGGGTTTGTTCTTCCAGATTCAATACGCCTCAATGAGCCATCATCAATATCTAAAAGATCAGACAACTCTTCTTGTTTCAAATTATTTTTTTTTCGAATTTTTATAATATTCTCCCCTAAAAATTTTAGATATTCCCGTTCTTCATTTGTTATTGGCATTAGATAAGATATAAGTTATATAGGTCATTATTATATTTGATGGGGAGGTTTAAAGATTTTGAAATAAACACTTTCAATATTGTAATATATACTAAGATATATAATATTTTTTGTTTGATCAATATCGTATAGAGAACTCCTTAAAAAAGGCATCTAGATTCGCCACTTTAGCTTGGTTCGCTATTGTATTACAATCTGTTAAGCTATACGTATTGCTTTTTAGTCTCCTTGATCAAGTTTCAGCTTTTATCTTATCTAAAGTGTTAATTATAATTTCTTTAATTTAATTCTGGAGAATACGGGTTTACAAAAAAAGTGCAATACACTGTCATAAATAAAAGCATATTACACTTAAAAACAGTGTTATATAACTGAATCGTTAAATTTTCTTTTTAAAGATTAAATTAAAAAGAAACAGAATAATAATAGCACCAATCGCTCCTGTAAGGATGCTTTCGATCCATCCTGAGCCAAGGCTAATGCCTAGTTTTCCGAGTGTCCAACCACCAACAAAACTACCAATGATACCAATAACAATGTTTCCAATAAGTCCGAGGCTGCTGCCTTTAAATAGTGTGCCTCCTAGCCATCCAGCTATAGCACCAATAATAAGTGTTGCAATAATTTCCATGTGATTTTGGGTTTAGATTATTAATATTGCCTAAACTCACTCTAAATAGTAACGACAAAAATAAATTCCGACTGTTTTATGTTTGAATATTGAGAACAGGATTGGTTAAATTTAATAAAAATTTTCTTTAAAATCTGTAAAATGATAAATAAAGTACAATTAACGGTTACGACTTAGAATTTTATATTCTTCATAACATTCGCTAATCGCATCTAAAATTTGTAGGTCGTTAGCGGTTCTAATGAAATCTTGAGAGTAATTACATTCGCTAATAAGAAGGTCTAAATCAATTTTATCAACTTGAAGTAAAGCGATGAGCATTTCTCTGTCAAAGCGGGAAGCAAGAAGAGTTCTAATTTCGTCTTGTTTCTTCATTTCGCGGAGTTTCCGCATTTCGCGAGGTTTTTTTCCAAAAATATTATGAAGGAAATCGGCTGGATTAAAAATTGCACCTAAAACTTTCGTCACCATGCTTGGAGACCGTGAACTTGATTCATACCCTGAATTTAGTCCGGAGATGCTATAGCGTACATTGTTTTGAATCGGAACTTGCTTGATGTCAAGTTCTAAATACCCTGTTAATTTGAGCCTGTTCACCACCACTTCTTCTAATGCTAATGCAAGCTCTGTGAGCTCTATAGTAGTAGAAGTACCATATTTTACCCAGTCATTACTCACTTTTACTTTGATCGATTTATAGCCTAAATAGGAGAGGTGTAAGGTGTCATTGGCTTTAGCACGAATTTCAAAATCACCTTCGGAAGTGGTGGTTGTTCCAATAACTTGATTTAAATTTACAATATTCACACTTTCCATGGCGCTTAGGTTTTCAGATTTTACAATCTT
>ERZ1047472.1350-NODE-1350-length-19274-cov-6.668037_pt1 | contig 19274 bp, 16 predicted proteins | sample MGYA00383095_ERZ1047472 | MGnify/ENA primary metagenome ERZ1047472 (study PRJEB29581, sample SAMEA5548365) | metagenome | biome: marine; feature: coastal; material: water | depth 1 m | study: Short-term variability in the microbial, nano- and picoplankton... | reverse complement strand
CCTGTTGCCGGGATGAAAACCCGGAGTCCTAGGCCTCTAGACGATGGGGACTAAGTCGTTTCGATCACGGCCTTTAACCTTGTTATCGGCTTCCAACCCTGGCGAAGCGGCGCATTCTATGAGTGCTCTGTTTCACAGTCAAGGTTTTGCAGCAGGGTTTCTCCGGCACATCACCTATGTCCACACTTGCATGGCAGCCACAGCCCCACAATAGGCGCTAGAACTTAACTCCCACACCAAGACTGTAGGTTGTATCAGTTTTTTTGTTTCCCAGGGGTGGGTCGCTTTCATAAGCTAAATCGACCCGAAACGTGGTGTCTATGCGCTCGTTATAGGCGTACCGAAGACCTGTCGAGGAAGACAGCACCTGGCTCTTATCCCCCTCCAGCAATTGCAGGATAGATTGACGATGGAATATCTCGATGGTTTTTGCGTTCAAAAACCGCTGGTAATCCAAGCCCCAACGCAAAGCGGGCTGAATATCGCTCTCGCCGTTAATGTCTTCTTGTACGGCACTGATGCTTAAATCCGAGGCTAAGTTCTCTAACGACGTGTCGATAAACTGCACCCCGACACCGGCACCCACCGTAATCCGGGAGTCAATATCTTTCAGCGTATCCTGAAAGTACTCTGCGTTAGCGGCCCCATACCAACGTTCGGAAATAAAGCGTTTGTATCCATAATCGATATCCAACTGGTCCTTGGTCACCAGACCCTCACCCTCTTCCTTGGCGACCAATGCCGTTATCGCATGGGCATTCAGCTCGTTGGCATAATCCGCTTCCAGCAGCACATTTGATGCCTCCGCAGTTGTGTTGCCATCGGCAAGGGACAGCGCTAGATCTAACCGTGCATTCCATTGGGTCGTAACCTGGGTGAACTGATTGCGGCTTTGGGTCGCGGAGCGAATATCCGTTAGCGTCAAGTCCACGTCACCAGCGTCTGTTCGCAGCCTTTGAAGAACATCGGCGGAAAAGAAACCTTCCACCACGCCAGCGGGTAGTCGAACGGCAAAGGATTCGTCTGTTTGCAGAGATTGGATTTGGCTCAGATCCAATCGAACCACGCCTGCGTAAGTCGTTTCCAGAATTGCCGAGCCGCCGGCAACACTGTCCAGGCGGCCCGTAAGCTTGTCGCCATTCGACATGATGACCACATCAGCCAATACGCTACCGGAGAAACAAATGGCAAAAGCCACCAAAAGTGAGCGGAACATAGTTGAACTTTTCTTTGCTGCTAAAATGAAGGGGTGATTAGGTGCTAATAATAATCGTTAGAACCCAATCTCACACTAGGAAATTCTTCCCAACCCAATGCCTTGCGAAGTGCTCGGCACTCCGCCCATTGCGGGCTCCTCGGGCCAGCGCCCAACGCAGCGCATCCAAACGGTAGTGATCAGTCTGAAACACCGGATCTGAGCGCCTTTCGGGGCCCACCTGCCTGACCAAACGATCTACAGCATGCTGAACCATGTCTAAGTATTCCTGCTGGCGCACCGGATAAAAAGAAAGCCAAAGCCCGAAGCGGTCAGACAGCGAAATTTTTTCCTCTACCGCTTCGCCATGGTGGAGCTCACCATCAACCAGCTTGCTGTCCGCATTATCCGACGCCTTTTCTGCCAGCAGATGTCGCCGATTGGATGTGGCGTAGATCAGAACATTGCTGGCACGAGCTAGCGCGGTTCCCTCGAGGACACTTTTCAACGACTTGTAGGACGGATCATTGTCCTCGAAAGAAAGATCATCACAAAACACGATAAAGCGATAGGACTGACCTCTAAGTTGGTCGATTACCATCGGCAGATCCGATAGCACATCTTTGCTTATTTCGACCAAACGCAAACCCTGATTGGCGTAATCCGCGAGCAGGGCCTGAACCAGCGAGGATTTGCCGGACCCTCGCGCGCCCCAGAGCAAGGCATTGTTAGCGGGCAGACCAGCTAAAAACTGCTCGGTATTTTGCCGCAGTGCCTGCTTTTGGCTTTCAATGTGTAACAAATCACTCAGCGTTATGGCACTGGTTTCGCCATAACCCACCAACTGCGAAACCCACCGCCCTCGGGTCCAGCCACCTGCATGGTGCCGCTGCCAATCCACGTCTTGGTCTGAGGGCATGATCGATAGCAGGCGCTGGGCTAACTGCTGCCAAAGACCGTCGCTAGGGTTCGGTTTGCTATCGTTCGCCAAGTTGCACCACATTCGTTGATTGCTTGTGAAACAGTTCTGCACTGTCGTTGTTGTCGGTCAAACTGATGACGCCGGGTTGAAAAAAATTAACCTGGAATTCTCGTCGCTCGTTCCCCATCAAGATCAGGGTGCTACCGCGATACTGCCAAGAGCCCTGATCGACCTTCCCGCCCAGTCGCCATTGAAACTGGCCGGCATCCTTGCCGCCTGACAAAGACAACGTGCCGTCATTGCGCTGAGATTGCCATTGACCCGGCAAATCGAGCTGACGAAGCCACGTTTGCCGCGCTCTGCGGTTGCTTCGAAGATAAAAAATCATCAGCCCCGCGACCAGCAGGGTGATCAATACCGACATGTTTTTGGCCTCACAAGGATAAGGGTGCCTAGGGTGTCTGGGCGTAAATGCCATTTACTCGGGCCACATACCCGCCTGTTCCGCTAGTACACCAGTTTGCCATAGGCCTCTGCATAAGCGAACATCCGTGAGTTCCTTTGGGGGGAGCAAGACTAGAGCAAGTGCCGATATCGGGACTCGCCCATCCAGTTTTATCAGTGAGGAGACACCCATGTCTGAAGGCCCTGCAACGCCAAAACCGGCTGCCACCATTTTGCTCCTACGCCCGGGCGCATCGAATCTCGAGGTCTTTATGGTGGTACGGCACCACCAAATTGATTTTGCATCTGGCGCCTTGGTCTTTCCCGGAGGCAAGGCAGACCCCCAAGATTTTGACGACGCTTTGATCCCCTATTTGCGAGGCGCAGAACAAGACACGGACATGCGCGCGGCTCAAGTGAGCGCGATTCGAGAGGCTTTTGAGGAATGCGGCATTTTGCTGGCCAGAGAAGCCGGTAGCGACCACATCATCAGCGGTGAACGCTTGGCTCAGCTCCAAGACGCACGAGAACCGATGAACAAGGGTGAGATACCGCTGCTGGATTTTCTCAAGCAGGAAAAGCTAGAGCTGGCGTGCGACAGTCTGACGCACTTTGCTCATTGGATCACCCCGCCCATGATGCCCAAGCGCTTCGACACCCACTTTTATTTAGCGATTCCGCCGGCGGATCACATAGCCGTTCACGACGGCTATGAATCCGTGGACTCGGTTTGGATCGATCCCAGTGATGCGGTAAAAGGCGCCGAGGACGGCACCTACACCATTATTTTCCCAACGCTGCGCAACATCGAAAAACTGGCCACCTGGTCTACTCCTGAGCAAGCCATTGCTGCCGCCGAACAGACCAAACCCATACCCGTGTTGCCGTGGACAGAAAAACGCGAGGACGGCCAATATCTGCGCATTCCTGTGGAAGCCGGCTACGCCATCAGCGAAGAAAAAATGCCCGAACGGGCCAAGTGACACGTTTTAATTTCATCTGGGGGAATCATGACTAGCGCAAACACCGACATGCTTTACGACGTCGGAGATCACGTCGGAACCATCACCTTTAACCGACCTGATCAGCAGAACACCATATCTCGCGACATGCTCGCCCGTTTTGGCGACCTGCTGCTAGAGGCAGATGCCGATGAGGACGTACGCGCCATCATCATCACCGGCACCGGCAAGTTCTTCTGCGCCGGCCTAGATTTACGCGGCAGCGATATCACCGATGGCTTGTCAGACCGCACCAAACGGGTCTCGCCCACCATCGATTTGCGCAACACACCGCCTACGATTTTGCACAATATCGACACACCGACCATCGCTGCGCTAAACGGTTCCGCCGCCGGCTATGGTATGGACATGGCCTTGGGTTGTGATATGCGCATCATGGCAGACAGCGCCAAGCTTGCTGCCGCCTTCACCGCCAGAGGCATCGTGCCAGAGTCCGGTGGCACTTGGATTCTGCCGAGACTGATTGGCTGGGCCAAAGCCAGTGAAATCATATTCACGGGCAAGACCCTCAGCGCTTCCGAGAGTTTAGACATGGGATTGGTTTCCCATGTTGTTAACAACAACGAAGTTGGCACCGAGGCTAGGGAACTGGCCAAGCGAGTGGCGTCTCAGGCCCCCATGGCGGTTCAAGCCTCCAAGCGCATGATGCGCATGGGCATGGGCGAGAATTTCGACGACCATGTGCACCACGTATTCCTGCAACTTTTGCCGCTCTTCCAATCCGAAGATTTCAAGGAAGGTATGGCCTCCTTTATGGAAAAACGCGAAGCCCAATTCAAAGGCCGCTAACTGATACAAGCATGAAAACCCGCGCTCTTTATGGCGCACAGAACGGAGACGACAATGACCGACGCATACATTATTGACGCTGCACGCACACCGCGAGGAATCGGCAAGGCGGGCAAGGGTGCCCTTTCAGAATTCCACCCCAGCCGCTTACTGGCCAAAGTCTTTGAGGGCATTGGTGAGCGCAATGACTTAAACACCACCGAAATCGATGATGTGGTTGTGGGCTGTAGCTCTCAGGTTGGCAAACAAGGCTCCTGTGTGGGTCGCATGGCTGCCCTAGACGCGGGATGGGACACCTCGGCTTCAGCCGTTACCCTTGATCGCTTTTGCGGATCGGGCATCACGTCGGTAAATCTTGCCGCAGCCAACATCATGAGCGGCATGGACGATCTTTGCGTCGCTGGCGGCGTTGAAATGATGTCTTACACCACGACGCGAATTCCAGAAAACAACAACCGCACCGTAGACGGCGGCAATCTGCACCTGCGGGACATTCACCCCCAGCCTCACCAAGGCGTGTGCGCGGACATGATCGCCACACTGGAGAACTTCAGCCGCGAAGAGCTGGATGCCCTCGCTGTTGAATCCCAAAATCGTGCCCAACACGCCATCGCCAATGGTTACTTCGATCGCAGTGTGATGCCCGTTTACAACGATGACGGCACCGTCGCCCTCGACCGGGAAGAGTTCCCGCGCCCGGGCACGACTCTTGAAAGCCTCGCAGACCTGCCCACGGTATTTTCTCAATTCATGGAAGCGCCCATTGATGACACCGGCGAAACTTTCCAGCATCTGGTGGCACGCAAGTATCCTGATCTGAACATTAATCATGTCCATCACGCTGGCAACAGCTCCGGCGTTGTGGATGGCGCGGCAGCCCTGATCTTGAGCAGCAAAGACTACGCCGACAAAGTGGGCTGGAAGCCCCGAGCACGCATCATCTCCATGGCCACTGTAGGCGGCGACCCAACCCTGATGCTGAACGAGCCAGTGCCTGCGGCGAGGAAAGCCCTCGCCCGCGTAGGCATGACCACCGATGACATTGATCTGTTTGAGATCAACGAAGCGTTCGCTGTGGTAGCTGCTAAGTTCATCCGCGACCTGCAGTTGGATCCAGCCAAGGTAAACGTCAACGGCGGAGCCATGGCCCTAGGGCATCCCATTGCAGCCACGGGATCCATTCTCATTGGTACCATGCTCGATGAACTGGAACGCCGGGACTTAAACACGGGTTTAATTACCATGTGCACCGGCGGCGGCATGGCACCAGCCATCATCATTGAGCGGGTTTGATAGGCACCCGCCGACTCATCCGCAGTCACAACACCGGGGCAGCTTCGCTGACCCGGGTATTCATCCTCCGAGTAGTCTGGCTTTTTAGCGGCTGCGGCCCCACTCCCCAAGACATTCAAAATCAGGCGCTGCAGGCTGCCGCTCAATGGTTTGAGCGGGCTAACGCCAGCCAAAACACCGATAGCCCGCCGCCAATTTGCCACGCCTTTGGCCTAATCAAATTCACAGACGCCAGTTGTGAGGATATGACCGAACATGCAGCGAGCCTGCTGCCAAACACCCGAGAGATCGAAAGCGTCAAACTGCGTGAGTGCTATGGTCAGGGGGCAAAAGAAGTCTGCGGCGAGTTCGCAGAAATTTGGTTTCGAGCCCAAGACGCCCAAGGCACTGAGATCCAAGAGGGTATGGTGTTAAAACGAGACGACGGCACGTTTCGAATGTATTGGTACCGGTCTGATACCTTGTTTACTGAACTGACTCGCCGGTCTGAAATTCAGGATGCCGACAGCACCCAAGCCCAACGTGCGCTGCAACAGCAACGACTGAAGGCGGTCTACACGCAACTGGTAGAACGAAACCCAGCCATCTACAGCTTTCCCCCATGTATCGACGCACAGGTTCGCAGTTCCGTCATGCTTGGTGGGTTGCTGGCACCCAGCGAGGTTAGCGGCAAAGAACTAGAGGAAAGAGCAAAAACCTGCTCGTTACAGCTATGCTTGGCCCTAGTGGGCAGAAAAGTGGCTCCTTTGTGTCTATAAAAAGAACCCGAAAAGTGCTGAGCCTGCCGTTCACAGGGGCAGGGCAACGCCCACACAACAATCATTTTCTGGAAACCTTGACCCTATGACTAGTTCCGCCACCACCCCCTTCGATCAAAGCCACAGTTTCGCCGAAGTCAACGGCGTATCCCTTCACTATGTACTGGAGGGCGATGCAGGCAAGCCAACGTTGGCACTGGTGAATATGGCCAGCCACAATCTAACTTGCTGGGAGATCGTATTAGCTGACCTAGCCCAACACTTTCAAATACTCCGCTTTGATCTGCGCGGCACAGGCAAATCCGGCTGGGGGGACGATGCAGATTTCAATTTTTCCCAGTACGCCGATGACCTAGCTGGTTTGCTAAACCACCTTAAACTAGACACCGCATTTGTGGTGGGGGTGGCTTACGGCGCCCGCACCGCTGCTCAATTTGGTCTGCGTCACCCTCAGCAACTGTCGGGACTGGGGTTATTCGATGTGGCGCTAACGCCGCCAGTGGATCAAACGGAACAGGGTGCCTTAGGCGCCCAGGCCACAGCGCTATTGAAAGATGCCGGTCTGGATGTGCCACAGCGGCAAAAGTACTGGCGTTTCTATGAGGATCGGGATGCAGCGCGCAAATGCCATACGGCTCATGAACGAGAGCCAGATACCACAGCAATGATTCACGCCATCGGCGCACCCACCTTGGTGGCCTGCGGCGAGCAAGATATGAATCTACCTGCGGCCAAGCACATTGCTAACCAAATCCCCGGTGCGTCTTTCGCTCCAATGGCCATGACCGGCCATGGCTCCCCGTTTTTTCGACCGGCACTTTTCGCACAGTTGATTAGGGACTTCATACCATCCTTAAAGCCATCTGGTTAAAGCTCTCTGACGCGGGAGTCTGAACCGGGGTCAGCTAAGGCTGCAGCCGCTGAATGCTCCAAAGCCCTTCGTGTAGCCGATACTGCAGGCGATCGTGCAATCGCCCTTCCCTTCCCTGCCAAAACTCAAATTGGCTCGGTTGCAAACAATAGCCGCCCCAATCACTGGGCCGTGGCGCAGTCTCAGTATGGGCAGCCGCAAGTTCTTGATAACGGGCCTCTAGGGCAGCGCGATCGGCTATGGGATAACTTTGATGAGATGTGGCTGCCGCCAACTGGCTGCCAAGGGGGCGAGAATAAAAGTAGCCATCGCTTTGATCTGACGACAGTTCAACTACCCGCCCGCGAATACGCACCTGCCGATCCAACTCACGCCAGTGAAAGAGCAACTCCGCCCGTGGATTCGCTGTTAGCGCGTGACCTTTTTCACTTCGCCGATCCGTGAACCAGCGCAGACCTGTTTCATCGACTCCCTTCAAGAGGACAGTGCGCACCGATGGCTCGCCCTCCCAAGCGGTTGCTAAGGCCATGGCATTGTGATCGAGCACCATGGATTGCTCGGCCTCGGCAAACCAGCGTTGAAACTGGATCAGCGGATCACCGGAAACCTCTACCTCGCTCAGGGTGCCATAGCGGTACTCTCGGCGCAGGGCGGCAATGGCTTCATCCTCTGACGATGGTGTATTAGCTGACATGGGGACTCCTGAATCTTCGCGATCAAAGTGCAAGACTATGCCTTAGACACGCCCCAAACCAGCCGCCCCAGTTCACCCAAAGTGTTTATCAGCCTGCGGCATGATCCTGCTGAGGCTGGTTGCTGCGATAACCCCAAACTGGAGAGAAGAAGGCACCGTAAAAAAACAGGATGCCCGACAGCAGCATGGCCGGGATCAGGGCGTTTAACGTGCCAGTGGCCTCAATCAGCCACCCCAGAACAACGGCACCCAGCGGGGCGCTGCCCACCATGCCGATACTGAAGACCGACAGAATACGGCCCAAATAGGGTTTGGGTGCAGATTCTTGCACGATACTGCGCGCCAAATTCGTGGTGATCCCCATGTTCAAACCCCACCCGATGGTGGCAACCACAAACAGCCAAAAAGGTGGCTCAATCCACATAAGAAAGACCACTAAAATCCGCGACAACTGCATGATCAAGAATAGCTTGCCCGGCCGGAGCAGCGGCTGGTAGCGCAACAGCAACATGTTGGACAGGGTGGCGCCAGCGTAGAAAATTGCCATCAGCACCGCCAGTAACCAAGCGGAACCCTCATATATCCGCACGACGATGAACGGAAACACCGTGATAAAAGCCCCAGCGTTGAAGATGCTGGACGCGAAAGTGATCGTGAGCACGTGAAAGATCACCGGGTGTTCAAAGGTGGCATTTAACCCCTGCCGAATGCCCGCTAAGGCACTTGGCTGATCCACTGTGGTTTCCTTCAAAGGTTCTGGGTGGGCAACCGGTACTCGGATCATCATGGCACCAGCCAGCGCCAGCCCAATGGCTTGGGACAGTAGAACTGGGGTAACGCCTACCTCATCAATCTGGCCTGCCAGCACCAAGCCAACCACCTGAACGATGAAGCCAATTGCCGTCGCCGCGGTAACCCCTTGCTGGATTTGACTACCCGCAATTCTGTTGAGCAGCGCTTGCTGGCCCGGCATGGAAAAAGATTGGACCACGGTCATTCCCAGGCCCCAGAAAATTACGCTGACTACACCCAGCCATTGCCACTGCTCCATCAGAACAAGGAACAACGGAAAAAGCGGTGCGCACAGGTAAATACGAATCAGCATTCGGCGCGCGTCAACCCGGTCTGCGCTGGCACCACCGGCGAGCATTAGAAACACCCCTGGCAGACCAATGACCGCTTGGATCAAACCCACCTGATCAGCAGGCAGCTCTAATATGCCAATGAGAATCCAGCTCAACAGCAGTTGCTGCATAGCTAGGGCCATACCGGAAAAACCCGTCGACCCTAAATAGGCTCGAAAAGACTCATTACGCCAAATTGACGGCCCGTGATTCTGCTCAGACATAAACTCTCCCCAGCCCTGAGCATGTGCGGCCCGCGCTGCTAAAGCAAGAGACGGATATTGCGCAATTCAGTCAGACCACGGCGACTTGGTCAGTTTTCTAGCGGCCAAAAAAAACCGGGGCACGCCCCGGTTTTACCATCGTCGGTCAACGCTGGTTTAGCAAACCGGCTATTGGATTTCCAACAGCTCAACTTCAAAAACCAAGGTCGCATTTGGTGGAATGGCACCGCCGGCGCCGCGCTCACCGTAAGCCAACTCTGGTGGCACCACGAGTCGCCACTTGGATCCCACACCCATCATTTGCAGCGCTTCAGTCCACCCGGGAATGACGCGGTTTACGGGGAACGATGCGGGGCTGCCACGCTCAACGGAGCTGTCAAAGACCGTACCGTCGGTCAAGGTGCCATGGTAATGAGTGACAACTGTGTCAGTAGCCTCGGGCTTGGGACCAGTGCCTTCGGTCAACACCTCGTACTGCAGGCCCGAATCCGTGGTGGTCACCTCAGCTCGCGCAGCGTTTTCCGCCATAAAGGCTTCCCCAGACGCGGACTTACTCTGCATCAGAGCTTCTGAAAGGGCTGCCATTAACTGCTCTTCATTCTCTACCGGCACCTGAGATTCCTTCCCAGCGATCGCGTGTTGAGCGCCTAACGCGTAGGCGTCCATGTCGATTACCTCACCACCTTGCTCCTGAACGCCCTGAGCTTGACGATAGCCAATCAGATAGCTTGCGCTCTCGGTGTCTGACGAAGCATCAAAGGTTGAATCTGGCATGGGGGTCTCCGCTTGGTTGCAGCCAGCGACCAAAACGCTAGCGGTCAGCAAGGCAATTGCCGAAAAATGGTTAAATGGATTGTTCATCGATGTCTCCGAATGACGTGAATTGACGTTTTTTTAGCAAAGCGCAACAGTGCGACGAAAGTGAACCCTACTTCACCCCGACATGGGTGATGGTTACACTGGCCACGCCTTCTGATTCGGCGTGATTCTGGACTGCCACTGATTGAACAGCGACGAGCCCGGAAGGCCGGAAGGATACGGCAGCAGCGCATTGATTACACGAAAGTAATGAGCGAAGGTTCTGTAACTTGCTCGACACTATAGTGACGCGAAGGAATCTACTGCGCATATCGTGGTGTCAAATAGCCCCGTATTTGAACTGCATCGCAGAAAGCAGATACCCAAGGGGCATGGATTTACGTTAACGACATTCCTTTGACGCCGTCGCAGCAACACTGAGTCTAAGGAATTATGCAGGCTAGCTAACGAGAGCATTTCATGAAGCCGATTGGGTTTACTCGACAACAAATAGAACGCCACTCAAGGGGACCCATGGTGATCGCACAAATAACGCTGAAAAAAGCGGTGGGTATACGAGCACTTTTAATCCTCGCCATGGCCACCAGTGCTGCCACTTGGGCAGGGGCAGACCCTACCGAACATGTCGACATTGAAACTCGTGCACCTCAGTTAGCGCCATTAACCGCACACCCCCGCACCGCGCAGATTGTGGTGGAGCAACTGCGCCGCAATCATTTTGTGGACTTAAAGGTAGACGACGACTTATCCAGCCAAATGTTCGATAACTACATCGAAGCCCTCGACCCCGCTCGCTACTACTTTATTGCCAGCGACATTGCAGAATTTGAAGGCTATCGGTACGACTTGGACAATGCTTTGCGCCGGGGAGATTTGCTGCCGGCTTTTAAAATGTTCAATCGGCTACAGCAACGCTTGCTGGATCGTACCGCCTATGCCCAAAACAAAATATCTGGCGGTTTAACCGACCTGGACTTCACTACCGACGCGACCATTCAGATCAAACGAGAAAACGCTCCATGGCCGGTTACTCAGGCGGAACAGGACGACCTATGGGATCGGCGTATTCACTCTCAAGTTCTGAGCATGAAACTCAATGACAAGGACCTCGAAGAGATCGTGGACACCTTGGGAAAGCGTTATCGCAACCAACAAAAAGTTGCTCTGCGTAACCGTAGCGAAGACGCGTTTCAGACCTTTATCAACGCGTTCGCATCAACCTTTGATCCCCATACCCAGTATTTCTCCCCGCGGACATCCACCAACTTCAATATCAACATGTCGCTGTCATTAGAAGGTATCGGGGCCGTTCTTCAAACCGATGAAGACGCCACCAAAATCGTTCGACTGGTGCCAGCAGGCCCAGCGGACAAGTCTGGGGACTTGAAGCCTGCCGACACCATTTCCGCCGTAGGCCAGGGCACCCAGGGGCCAATGATTGATGTGGTGGGTTGGCGTTTAGATGACGTGGTGGAGCTGATTCGTGGCCCCAAAGACTCCACTGTCCGCTTAGCCGTGAGCAGCGACGACGCGGATAGCGAAGAAGCCCGGATCGTCACCATTGTGCGCAACACCATCAAACTAGAAGAACAGGCTGCCCAGGCCAAGGTAATCACTCTGGAAGACTCCGGTGAGGACAAGCGGATTGGTGTGATCGACATTCCCACCTTTTATCTGGACTTTAAAGGTCAACAAGACCGCACCCCGGACTATCGTTCCACCACCAAGGACGTCACCCGGCTGATTACTCAGCTGAAAGCGGAGGGTATCGACGGTCTGATTATCGATCTGCGAAACAATGGTGGGGGTTCACTGCAAGAGGCAGACACCATGACCTCGTTGTTCATCCCGTCTGGCCCCACTGTCCAGGTCAAATCCAGCAGAAGCCGACCAACGGTATACAGCAACGACGACGACTCGGTGATCTACGATGGCCCCATGGCTGTTATGGTCAATCGACTGTCCGCCTCAGCATCGGAAATCTTCGCCGGGGCCATGCAGGACTATGGGCGGGCACTGGTGCTGGGAGGCCAAACCTTCGGCAAGGGCACAGTGCAGACGATGATCCCCCTGAATCGTGGCCAATTAAAATTAACAGCAGCGAAGTTTTACCGAGTCTCTGGCCAAAGCACTCAGAATCAGGGGGTGATACCCGACATTGAGTTCCCATCGCTGTTTGACCAAGACGCCATTGGTGAAAGTTCTTTAGACGGCGCTATGCCTTGGGATGTCATCGACGCTGCCCGATATCACCCGTTTGGCGAACTGGCACCCTACATCTTCGATCTGCAGACCAACCACATCGAGCGCACCAAGAACGATCCACACTTCAACTATTATCGAGCGCTGATGCAAAAAGCCGAGGAGAGATCTGGGCGAACCCAACTGTCTCTCAACGAGGCTCTACGACGGGAAGAAAAAGAACAAGACGACCTGTGGCGTCTGGAACTGGAGAACACCCTGCGAGCGGCTACGGGTAAGGCAATCGCGGCGACATTGGACGAGTTAGAAGAACTGGAAGAAGCTGAGGCGGAAGCCTTAGAAAATCCCGCGAAAGATGTAACACCGGACAACCCGCCTGCCACCACAACAGCGGACAGCGAGTCAGCGGACGACACGGTGAATCTGGCTGATGGCAACGACTCAACGGCCCAAGATGTGGAAGCTGAAGGCACCGAAACCAAGGATGCAGTTGCCGAAATTGACGCCATCGAAGAAATCGGCGACGACCCCATGCTGCGAGAGGCTGGCCGAATCGTCACAGACCTTATCAAGCTGACAAACGGAGCGCCTATCACGACCCCGCTTACGGCCAAGGCCACCCTCGCCCAGTCGGAAGCCTCGACTGGGCATTAAGCCGGGCTACTCGCCTTCGGGCAATCCCACCTCAGCCGAGCGCTGACCGATGGCCTGAAGCAGCGCAGCTTCAAATACGTCCACGCTGACGGTGTGTTGGTCCCGCTGACCGTAGCGGCGCAACGTCACTGTACCGTCCGCCACTTCGCGTTCACCAATAATCAGCAAATTGGGTATCTTGCGGGTGGCCCCCTGGCGGATTTTCTTTGGCAACGTGTCGTTGGATGGTGCGAGTTCCGCTCTAACCATCTGCTCTCTTAGGCGCCGGCAAATGTCGTTGGCGTAGTCGTCGTACTGCTCGGATACTGTGAGCAGCTGAACCTGTACCGGTGCTAGCCAGGTCGGAAAGGCACCGCCGTAGTGCTCGATTAAAAACGCCACCATGCGTTCATGGGTACTGAAGGGCGCTCGGTGAATGCAGTAAGGGGTGTGCTCTTCGCCATCGGAACCCGTGTAGGCAAGATTCATACGCCCGGGCACCGCAAAGTCCAGCTGAACGGTCGAAACCGATTCTTCCCTACCAGTCACGGTATTGAACTGGATATCAATCTTAGGGCCGTAGAACGCCCCTTCGCCGATGCCCACCTTAAAGTCGATACCCAGCTCCACCAGTACTTCTTCTAAAATGCGTTCGGACTCTTCCCAAGCCTTGGGATTGTCCACGTACTTTTCTTTGCCCTTGGGGTCTTCCGGATCCCATTTGGACAAACGGACATGAAAGGTATCCAGCCCGAGAATGTCATAGGCCTCCTGATACATACCCATAATGGCTTTGAACTCATCCTTAATTTGTTCCGCCGTGCAGTAGATGTGCGCATCGTTCATGCACATGCCACGCACCCGGACTAAGCCACTGACCGCACCAGAATCTTCGAAGCGATAAACCTGTCCGTATTCTGCTAACCGCAGGGGCAGGTCGCGATAACTACGCGGCTCTGCATCGAAGACCTTGTGATGGTGAGGACAATTCATCGGACGCAGCCGATAGGCTTCCTTGACTCTAACCTCTGCCGAGTCCCCTTCGCCCTCGTCAGCGGTCTCCATCAGCTCCATGGCCGGATACATATCTTCCGCGTAATAGGGCAAGTGACCTGTGGTGTGGTAGAGAGATTCCTTCGCCAAATGCGGTGTGGCCACACGCTGGTAACCGGCCTTGAATTCCAATTCCTTGGCAAGATTTTCAAGCTCATCACGAATGATGGTGCCATTTGGTAACCACAGTGGCAGACCCTTCCCAATATCGTTATCAATGGCGTAAATGCCCAACTCGCGACCCAGCTTTTTATGGTCCCTTGCAAGGGCCAGCTCGTAGGCTTCCACATAGCTGTCTAGCGTTTCTTTATCGAGGAATGCCCAAGCGTATATCCGGGTCATCATGACGTTATCTGAGTTGCCGCGCCAATAGGCGCCGGCAACGCTGCGAATCTTGAAGGCGTCCCGCGGAATGTCCTTGGTGGTATGCACATGAGGGCCTTCGCACATATCCAAAAATGGCCCGTTGCGATAGAAAGTCAGACCCTTCAGACCGTTCTTTTCAATCAGCTCGCTACCGTATTCCTGTTTGTAGGGTTCGCCCATTTCGGAAATTCGCGCCAGTGCATCCTCGGCACTAAGATCCTCTCGATCAAAGCGCTGTCCCTTCTTTAGGATTTTTTTCATGCGCCGGGTCAGGTCAGGAAAATCTTCCTCTGTCAGCGGCTCGGACAAAATAAAGTCGTAGTAAAACCCATCCCGAATCGGTGGGCCGAATCCCAGCGTGCTGCCAGGACGCATCTCTAGCACAGCCTGAGCCATCACATGGGCTAGGCTGTGGCGTACTGTATAAAGCTCGTCGTGCTCGACGCCTTCGCCTTCATGTTCAAAATTTTTTTCGGAACTGGACATCTGACTCCCCAATGACAACTAACGAATGCGTCCAAAGGTCTTGATTACGTAGCGGAGGCGCAATGGTAATACTCCCTGCGCTAAGGCACTAGCAGAAACCGTTAATCAATTAAGAAAGATCGCAAGTCGAAGGCTTTCAGCGCGCGCCATACAGGTAAGGTCGCTATTGCTGATCACGGGCCTGCTCTTGGGTCACGCCGGCCAGCAGAAGAACGCCAAGGACAATCAATACAATTAGCGCCCCCATGCCCAACCGCGCTGAACCCGAAATATCAGTCACCGTCGCCACCATTAACGGTGCTAAAAAAGCGGTCACCGAACCACTTAAGCCATAAAGGGCAAAAAACTGAGCCGTCATGGAGGGAGGCGATATTCGCGCCATCAGGGTGCGGGATGCTGACAACCCAGTGACAAAAAAGACTGCGAAAACCTGATTCGCTAAAAAGTAGCAAATCTCTGCCGGCGTATTAAAAAACGGCAGAGACCAAACCTGATGGCGAGGCATATCGAAGACGAAGAAAAACTGGCCCGGCGCAACTGACAGCATGATCAGAAAAATCAGGGCCGTCGATGAAACCGCAATCATCAATGTACGCTTGGAACCCAGCAAATCGTCCAGTTTGCCACCAGCATAGGCTCCCACCATGGCCGAGGTGCTGGTACACAGACCGAAGATCAGCAGCTCCGATGAATCCCAGCCGAAGACCCCGGATGCGTAAATGCCGCCGAAGATCAAAACCCCAACCATGCCGTCATTAAAGAACATCCGTGCCAGCAGATAGCGGGCGACATTTCGGTAGCGACCCAGATGACGCACGGTTTGCCAAACCTCAGTCACCCCCGCCAAGGCGGCACGACGCCATGACATGGTCGAGCGCTGACCGTCTGGGGTAAAGAGCAGAACCGGCAGGGTAAATACCAGCAACCATACGGCCGCTAACGGCCCAACCATGCGATCTTGCTCATGAGCGCTCTGATCGATGCCAAACCAAGGCGTATCGGAAATCCAGCTCAGAGATACCGTGCCAGGCAGGGCAAAACCCAGAAGCACTAGCAGCATCAGGGAAAGCCCCCCTAAGTTTCCCAGGGCATAGGCCATACCCGATATCAGGCCGGCCTTATCCGCCGGAGCGACCCTAGGCAACATCGCGTTATGAAACACCTCGGCGTAAGCGAAGGCGATATTCATCAAGATCAGCGCACCAAGAATCGGATACAGGCCGATACCATTATCCAAAGCGTCCGGCGTCACCCACCACAACGCAAATGCACACAGCGCCACCAAACAAATCGATACGAACAGCCAAGGTTTTAAGCGCCCTGCCTTATCGGCAATGGCTCCCAAAAATGGCACCGTAAGGGCCATGGCTACCCCAGCGATGGTGTTGACGTAACCCACCAACGCCTGACCTGCAACGGGATCGCCAATGACCACGTTGGAAAAATAGGGAAAAAATATGTAGATCACCACCAAGATATACAGGGGATCTCGTGCGGCTTGACCAAACGTCCAGCTGTAGTAGCCCAAGGGAGAGGCTGGCTGGGTACCGGCTAGGGAAAGCGTCGTCGGACCGGAAGTGCCGTTGGCCATTAGTTTTTCCCGTTTTGCGATAAATCAACCTAGGCGAGAAGAGAAATGACTTGAGCCCAAGCCGCACCAGATTAGACTGCATCCATGGCAAACAGCAAATCCGGCGGCGGCAAATCCCGCAAGCCCGCAAAAAACCACCCGTGGAAACTCGGGCTATCTGGCCCCGTATCTTACGGCGGTAAGAACAGCGGCAGCTGGAGCGGCTTCTATCGCCCCCCAGAATCCGCAAGTCCGGTAAAGACACTGAGTCCGGCAGAGATAAAAGCGCTTGGACTGGATCTGGTGCTACCGATAGAGGAAATTATCGAAGCAAGGCGCATGTGCCAGCAGCTACACCCAGACCGGGGCGGCGATCCGGAGCAGTTCCAATACTGGAAAGAGCGCCTAGACCGACTGCGGCGCAGAGTGCGCAAATAGCCCCGAGGTTGACTCACCCGCTGCTGACGTCAACTTCCATTTCCAAACCCCAGAAGCGATCTGGGTGGCAAACTAACTTACCTTCCAACGCTTAACCCGCAAGCTCCTAGCCGTTTTTCACTGCCTATCCTTGCCTACAAAAGCCTCGAATAACCCTTGGGATCTTGGCCGTAAAAATGTCACTATCTGGGAAGTTCCGTGGAGGGGACTGATCACACGACCCGTTTATCGGGCCTATGGCTGAAAGGCCATAACCAACGGTAGTTAGCATTAGTTGGAAAATCAGGGGAGTACATGTCAGACCAAAAAGAGTTTAGCCCAGCCTATCGCAACTATGCCTTAGGCATCTTATTCGTGGGCTACATCGTCAACTTTGTTGATCGTTCAATTCTCTCGTTGCTCTTAGAGCCGATCAAGCTGGAGTTAGCTCTTAGCGACGCTCAATTGGGTTTGTTGGGAGGGCTTGCGTTCGCAGTCTTCTACACCTTCTTAGGCATCCCCATTGCAGCCTTGGCGGATCGACGTAGCCGGGTAAAGATCCTCGCGGTTTCCATGGTGATCTGGAGTGCCATGACCGCCCTGTGCGGTTTGGCCGCGAACTTCTGGATGCTGCTGCTCGCGAGGATCGGTGTGGGTGTTGGCGAAGCCGGCGCCAGCCCGCCAAGCCATTCCTTAATATCCGATTACTTCCCAATCGAAACACGTGCAACCGCACTGTCCATATACGCCCTTGGCATTCCCTTTGGCACCATGATCGGCAGCTATGTGGGCGGTTGGGGAGCTGACACCATTGGCTGGCGTAACACGTTTTTCCTAGTTGGCCTGCCAGGCATTTTTGTTGCCATGGTAATTATGTTTACCCTGCGCGAACCGCCCCGCGGCATGTCCGACGGCAAGCTCTCCACCGGCGGAGTGTCTGGAGCCGCGCCCAAGGTTGAAGCCCCGGCAGTAAAAGAAGTACTAAGCTTTCTTTGGGCAAAAGTTTCCTTTCGACACTTGTCCTTCGCAGCTGGATTGCATGCCTTTGTCAGCTACGGCGCAAGCACCTGGAATGCACCCTTTTTCACTCGGGTGCACAACATGTCTTCTACGGATCTGGGCGCAGCCCTAGCCCTCGTTGCTGGCATTGGCGCTATTGGTACATTTGCCGGTGGCTACATCAGTGACAAGCTTTCGGACCGAACCGGCGACAAGCGTTGGTACTTTTGGGTGCCGGGGATTGCCACTGCGTTCATGGTGCCATTCCAGCTTGTGGCCTATTTGTATGATGGCATCACTGCTGCCATCGCAAGCCTGTGTATCGTCGGCATTCTGGGCAGCGCCTATCTCGGGCCGTCTTTTGCCATGACCCAGGCCCTAGTGTCGTTGCGCATGCGCGCCGTTGCCTCGGCAATATTGCTGTTTGTGCTCAACCTGATCGGCATGGGCTTGGGACCCTACTTCATCGGCATTCTCAGTGATGTTCTTAACCCCACCTTTGGCGCCGAATCAATTCGGTACGCCTTGTGCGTGGCGGTATTGGTGAACCTTTGGGCTGGCGTGCACTACTTCCTAGGCGCTCGCACCATGCGAGGCGACCTGCTGGAAACTGAAGCCATGAATGAGCGACTAGCAAAGGCCGGCTAGCCGCCGCTGAGTGCGGCTCGGCAACACGATTGATCCGAGCCGCCCTTCTGCCACTGACTAATCCTCCCGCTGACTTAGATCAATCAGATCAGTCTCGCTAACGGGGGATAGGCCCAAGAAACAAATTAGGAGCGTAAGTATGTATCCAGGACACTGGGCCAGCGTAAAACCCGACACACCGGCCATTATTGACGCAGCCAGCGGCGAACAAGTCTCTTGGCTGGAACTGGATCAACGTTCAAACCAGGTAGCTCGTCTCCTCGAACATCTCGGCTTGGGCGTGGGCGACCACGTATCCATTCTGATGGAGAACAACCTTGAGTACTTCTCAATCGCTTGGGGAGTGCTGCGATCGGGCATGTACCTGACCTGTATCAACCGCTACCTCACCCCAGATGAGGCTGCCTATATTGTGGAAGATTCCACCAGCCAGGTTCTATTTGCATCTTCGGAACTGGCCCAAAGCCAAGCACTGCCTGAGCTGATACCCGGCTGTAGCCACCGCTTTAGCGTCGGCGGCACCATTCCGGGGTTTGCTGATGCAGCTGAGGCCATCGCCCCTATGCCCACCACGCCAATCGCTGATGAACGTGCGGGTGACACCATGCTGTACAGCTCTGGCACCACTGGACGGCCAAAAGGAATTAAGCGCCCGCTCACCGGCGATCACGTGGGTGAAGGACTGCCCGGCGTAGAGGTCAATAACCCCTATGGCATGGACTCAGACACGGTCTACTTATCTCCC
>ERZ1047472.1347-NODE-1347-length-19304-cov-6.920983_pt1 | contig 19304 bp, 20 predicted proteins | sample MGYA00383095_ERZ1047472 | MGnify/ENA primary metagenome ERZ1047472 (study PRJEB29581, sample SAMEA5548365) | metagenome | biome: marine; feature: coastal; material: water | depth 1 m | study: Short-term variability in the microbial, nano- and picoplankton... | reverse complement strand
GAAGATTGGACCATGTCTCTGTCGATTGTGAATATCGCGGACGAAGATCCGCCAGAGGCGCGAGGCGACCTTGCATATGATCCCTTCACCCACAATGCATTTGGGCGATTGCTCAAGTTGGGAGTCACCTACTCCATGGAGCAGTAAGCGCGCTCCGAATCTCAGCCCCTTCAAATGAAGGGGCTTTTTTTGCCCGTTTTTCTCGTTTCAGTCTACTGACGCGGTTGTAACCCAAGGCTATCCTGTGGCCTGAATCCTTAGTTATCAAAGCAGCGGCCTATGAATATCTCCTCAATCACACCCACCGTTGGCGCGGAAGTCACTGGCGTTGACCTGGCTGACCTTAGCCCGGAAGCTGTGTCCTCTATAAAAGCAGCGTTTCTTAAACACCACGTTCTGGTGTTTCGCGATCAAACTCTCTCCCGAGACCAGCACAAAGCCTTTGGTCGGCTGTTTGGCGACCTGCACATACATCCGTCCAAGCGCAACGGTATGAATCAGCAAGACCCTGAGTTATTTATCATCAACACAAAACCTGATGCCAAACTGACTAACGGCGAGGCTTGGCATTCCGACGTGTCCTGCGAGGAAATCCCGCCAAAGGCGTCCATTTTGTATGTCACCAAGTGTCCGGAAAATGGCGGCGGCGACACGATGTTCGCCAACATGCACGAAGCTTTTGACGGGTTGTCGCCGGCTTTGCAGTCTTTGCTGCTGAGCAAAACCGCTTACCACGACGGTGAGATCGATCTGAGAAATTACGGCGTGCGTTTGCGAGATGGGCAAACCTATCCAAAGGCTTCCCACCCCTTAGTACCCCGCCACCCGGAAAACGGCCGTCCCTACCTCTTTGCCAACGGCAGCTTTACCTCTCACATCGAAGGCATTCCACGCTGGGAAAGCGACATGCTGCTGCACGGTCTTTATCAGCGCATGGCGACGAATCCTCGCATTCAGTGCCGGGTCAAATGGCAGCCGAATACCTTGGTCATGTGGGACAACCGAAGCGTGCAGCATCACGCCATTTTGGATTACCCGGGTTTCGCGCGCTATGGCGAGCGTGTGTCGGTGCTGGACGGTGAGCGTCCACAGCCTTTCACACCTTAAAGACCCATGGAGAGTACCCGGTTAGCGCCAATCTTCGTTTAGCTCTCGAATAAGCTCACCAGCGCTTTGTGGTCGGCCAGCAGGATCCTTGGCCAAACACTGCATAGCTAGGGCTTCTAATCGCGGGGGTACGGCAAGGTCATTGATGGTGCTTGGGGCAATAGGTGCATCCTCTAGAGCGCTGCGTTTAAGGTCCTCCATATTTTCGCCAACTGCTGGGTTGGCTCCACAGAGAATTTCGTACAACACCGAACCCAAGCTGAAAACATCGGTACGGCCATCGATGGCTGAGTCCCGATTGATTTGCTCTGGTGACATGTAGCAGATACTGCCCTGTAACTTACCGCGTCCGGTCATGGTTTTGCCCGGTGCGCCCTCATTTTCCTCGGCATCTGGATCCTCGGAGTCTGTGCCGTCGGGATGCCACACTTTGGCCAGACCCCAGTCCAGCAGCAGTACCTCACCGTAGGGTCCAACTAAGATATTCTCAGGCTTTACGTCCCTATGTATGACCCCGTGGGTATGAGCGTATTCAAGGGCCTGGGCAATTTGCACCACCACTTCCACCAGTTGACCAAGGTCATAGCGTTCACGGTAGTCCAAGATCTCACGCAGGGTGTAGCCGTGAACCAATTTCATGGTGAAATACAGTTTGCCCTTGTTGTCGCGCCCTACCTCGTAAGTGGGCACGGTATTGGGATGCTGTAGCAAAGCCGACACCCTGGCCTCGCGCAGCAGGCGGCGCTGTTCTATAGCGTCGTTGACCAGTTCCGGGCGCAGAGTTTTGTAGCAAACCACCCGAGACAGGTGCAGGTCTTTACAGGACATGATCAGGGATTTGCCGCCCCGCGCGATAGTCTTGAAGTAGGCGTAGCGGGTGCGGTAGTTGATGGTCTCAGGCAGGGGTGTGTCGGTGTCTTTGAGATACACCACATCGTAAGGCGCTTTTTCATCACCCTGATCGCCGTCGGCCAACCCTGCGCGCTGAGGAAATTTATTCACAATCACACCCCGCTCATTTCAACCCTGAGCTTAGCTTGGTGCTGCAAGTGACGACAGGGACTGGGACCAAAAAAATGTTAGCAATTGAACAACGACGCACTTTGACGAGGTTGATAGCATTGTGCTTTCACTAAAGACCCTAAAACCTTGCCCAACCAGACCGACGCCAACACTTCACCTCTCGACATCGAAGCGACAGTCCTAAGGTTGCGTCATGCCAATGCCGTGGACTCGCTGGCTGCGACAAACACGCCGGACACATTGACAACGTGGCTGCGGCTAACATCATCGCTGACAGCGAAGTTGACTACCCAATTCGGCGCAGCCCCGGGGCTGGTCCTGTTAGGGGAGGGTTTGGAGTCTGGTCAATACTGGGAGCGCGAAGCTCTTATCACCGAGAATTCCATTTACGCCCGCCATATCGCGTTAACCGTTAACGAAGAACCTGTCGTTCTGGCCAGAACGGTCACGCTTCCCGGAGCGGGCATGGATGCTTTAACAGAACTGCGAAACCGACCGCTGGCGGAACTGCTGTTTGAAGATCCTGAATGGCGACGAGGCACAACAGTGCAATATCTGCACCTTGCAAATGGCTCACCCGGGCGCGGGTGCCATTGGCACAACGACAAACTTGAAGCCGGCCTGATTGTGCAGGAGTTTTTCCTGCCAAAGTTGAGCACCTTACTTTCCCAGTAATTGCGAATCGCTATAGTGATAGCATCTGCCTAATGACCAGAGGGGGCACGCCATGACACGCTTTATCGATTTATCTGTATCCATCGACAACAACGAGCACAGTGATCATCCCGGGGGTAGCCCCAAGGTGACGTATCGTAATCACGCTGAAACAGCCAACGGTCTGGCGCACTTTTTCCCGGGCCTACAGGCTTCCGATTTACCTGACGGCGAGGGCTGGGCTGTTGAAACCATCACGCTGTCTACGCATAACGGCACCCACATGGACGCGCCTTGGCACTTTCACTCCACCACCAATAACGGTACAGATCCGGCTCCCTCCATCGACGAAACGCCGTTAGATTACTGCTTTAGACCCGGCGTGAAGCTGGACTTCCGTCACTATGAAGACGGTTATCTCGTCAGCGCAGCAGATATCGAAACGGAACTGGCGCGCATTGGTCATGACCTGCAGCCCCTGGACATCGTCCTAGTAAATACTCGAGCGGGTTCCGTTTATGCAGAACCTGGCTACGTGGATGCCGGCTGCGGCATGGGTCGAGAAGCGACGATGTATCTGACTGAGCGCGGTGTGCGGGTGGTGGGTACTGACGGCTGGTCGTGGGATGCGCCGTTCAATCACACGGCTAAGAAATGGGCGGAAAATCCAGACCCGAGCATGATTTGGGAAGGTCACAAAGCCGGCCGCGAAATACCCTACTGGCAGATGGAAAAGCTTCACAATCTTGAAGCCCTGCCCGGCAATGGCTTTACCGTTGCTTGCTTCCCAGTGAAAATTGCCAACGCCAGCGCTGGCTGGACTCGCTGCGTTGCACTGATCGACGACTAATTTACTTTTCGACGCCTAAACAGCCAGACGACCAGCGCTATCAGTATCAAAACCGGTAGTAACAACAGCAGCGCAACGGTAGCCAGCAAACCGGGACGATTGAGTATGCCTTTAAGCATCACCGTCCGACCCTGATGGTAATCGTCGGCCACTGGCAATACACCCTGAGCTTCGGCCCAAGCGTTGTAAGCCTTCAACATGGCATTGAAGCGCTGAGGCTCGGCTGCACTTAGATCTGTTTTCTCGGCGGGGTCTGCGGCCAAATTGAACAACTGCCAGCGGTTATCTGAGCCGTAGCGGTTGTACACCAGCTTATAGCCGCCTCTAAAAAACGCCTTGTTGCCGCCCAACTCGTAGCCTATGCCTTCTTTAACAGCACGAAGCTCAGTGGTCTCGCCTGATATCAACGGCACGAGGGTTTTACCCGGTAGGCTGTCTAAGGTTTCAATGCCAGCAAGCTCCAATATGGTGGGCGCAATGTCCGTCGCCCAGCCCAGTACAGGACTGACACCACCGGTTGTTGCTGCAATGTTCTGACCATTGCTTGCCCCACTAATTATCAGGGGCACCCGCAAGCCGCCTTCACCGGCAAAAAATTTGTACCAAGCCAAAGGGCCTACAGCAGCGCTGGCCCAGGCAGGGCCAATATCATGATAGCTGTCGCGCTCGCCAAGCGTTTCTATGTCGGTATTAAAGCCCTCGGTGTACATCCACGCACGAAAAGGCCCGGTCGGTGCTCGGGCTTCGCCACCGATATTTCGAGTGGCCAATGACCCTTCAGCGCCGTTATCCGAAAGAAAAATAAACACCGTATTGTCCAGCTCGCCCATCACGTCAATATGGTTTATTAGCCGGCCGATATGATGATCCATGGCATCGACCATTCCCGCGTACACTGCCATGCCTTTTGCTTCAAAGGCCTGCTGATCTGGGGTCAAGCTCTGCCAATCCGGAGTGGTAGGCATGGGCCTTCCCTGCAGCCGATCCGGCAGAATTCCTGCATCGACGAGCCCCTCACTGCGAGCTGCCCGCAGGGCATGCCAACCACCAACATAGGTTTGCAGATATTTATCTCGAAAGTTTGCCGGCGCTTGCACGGGTATATGCACGGCCTGAAAAGCAACGTAGGCAAAAAAAGGCTCTTCGCCATCGTTGCCAATGTACTCGATGGCCTTATCCACCAGATGCTCAGAGGAATAGAAGTCATCTGGCAGAGTGATGGGTTCGCCGTCCTCAAACCAATTAGCTGTTTCGTAGATGGGTAGATAAGAACGGTGACGCCAGTTATCCGCGCCGGTGTCCGCTAGCATAAAGGTTCGGTCGAACCCTCGGGCGCTGGGCCGCCGCTCTGGATCCATACCCAAGTGCCACTTGCCCGTCATCACTGTGCGATAACCTGCGGCTTGGAGTTGCTCGGCAATGGTTGGCACATGGGTGTGCATTACACCCTGATAAGCCGGAGCGTGGGCTTGATCCTCTGGGATTGCTTCAGGAATGTTCGCAACGCCCACACTGTGGCTGTTTAACCCAGTCATCAACATGGCTCGAGTCGGGGCGCAAGAAGCGGCCACGTGGAAATTAGAAAAGCGTAGCCCTGATGCTGCCAGCCGGTCCAAATTCGGGGTTTGAATTTCGCTACCATAGGCACCAAGGTCCGAATAACCCAAGTCATCCGCCAGCAGCAAAACAATATTCGGGCGTTTTGCCAGTCCGGTGATATCAGGTGCGGCTTCAATATCCGCCCCAGCGTTGGCGGCTACCGCCATCGCCACAATTAACAACCCAGCCACAACGGTGCTTCCCGCCCGCTTGACCAATAGTTTTGCTGTCACGTTTTTAGTCACCCGCCTTGAGTTCGATTTAGCAATTTTGCCAGATCAGGCTCAAGCCTCCAGCATTATTTAATGGCGACCATTATCCGCACTTCAAAGCCTTTGGGTTCACCGGCATACTCTTGGAGACAATCGGAGGAAGATAATGTTTGAACTGCCTCAGCGCGCCACCGACATCGCGGCTCAAGTCGAAGCGTTTTTTTGCCAGCGCGTACTACCCAACAACAAAGTTTGGGAACAGCAGGCCCATGCCGGACAAGCTATTCCAGAAATCCAGCGAACTTTGAGCGCTGAAGCCAAAGGGTTGGGGCTTTGGAATATGGCGCTGCCTCGACTGGGTGACGATGAACCAGGAATGCGATTGACCAACCTTGAGTTCACCGCGGTGGCTGAGATTTTAGGGCGGCTTGAGTGGGGCTCCCACGTTTTCAATTGCAACGCGCCAGATGTGCCGAACATGGAACTGCTGCAGCTTTTTGCCAACGACGAGCAAAAGAAGCAGTGGCTTCAACCGCTGCTCGAAGGTGACATTGGTTCTGCCTTTGCCATGACTGAACCCTACGCGGCCTCGTCAGATCCCACCAATTTAGAAACACGAATTGAGCGAGATGGCGACGAGTTCGTCATCAACGGCCGCAAATGGTTCGCCTCAAACGCATCTCACGCCAACTGCGAGTTAATCGTGTTGGTGGGCGTAACGGACCCGGATGGGCCGAAGTCAAAGCGGCAATCCTTGGTGTTGGTCCCCAGAAATACCCCTGGCATTAACGTAGTGCGCAATCTGCCGGTATTCGATCATTTGTCGGAAACCAACCGCCACCCGGAAATAGAGTTCAACAACGTGCGCGTTCCGGTGACCAACCTGCTGGGCGAAGAAGGTGCGGGGTTTGCTATTGGACAGGCTCGACTGGGTCCGGCGCGGCTGCACCATTGCATGCGGGCAATTGGAGAGTGCGAGGTCTTAATCAGTTTGATGGTGAAGCGATCTCAGGCCCGCAGCACCTTTGGAAAACGCATCGACGAGTACAGCTCTACTCAAGCGGCCATCAGCTTGTCACGTATTGAACTGGATCAATGCCGCTTGTTAGTGCAGCAGGCCGCTCATTTGCTTGACACCATTGGCAACAAAGCTGCTCGCAAGCAAATCTCTATGATCAAAGTCGCGGTGGCCAAGATGTATCAGGACATCGCTGATCGATGCATTCAGCTATACGGTGCTCGCGGCGTAACTGGCGACACGCCGGCGGCTCGAGCCTTTGGCAAAGCTAGGGCCTTCCGCATTTACGACGGACCGGATGAGGTGCATCTGCAAACCATTGCTCGGCTTGAAGCTAGCGAGCAATCGCTGGATGGTCTCGAGCATTATCTAACCGAATAGCCTCAGCTAGGCGTAGGCCATGCCTTGGGTTTCGGTATACAGGCTGTAGACCGATTGGGCACCGGTCATAAATAACCGGTTACGTTTGGTCCCGCCAAAGCACAGGTTAGATACACCTTCCGGGGTATGGATTGCCCCTATCTTGTCGCCATTGGCAGCGAACACCTGGACGCCGTCTTCCTGCTCACCTGCCCAACCAGCGCTGCTCCAAACATTGCCATCAATGTCGACACGAAATCCATCTGGTATGGCGTTACCAAGGTCACAAAAAACTCGGTGGTTGGAAAGCGCGCTTGAACCCGTGACATCGAAAGCGTGAATTTGTCTGGGGTGTCCGGGTTTATGGCTCACGCCAGTGTCGCTGACGTACAACGTTTTGTAGTCCGGTGAAAAGGCTAGGCCGTTCGGTTTTTCCAAAGTGTCATCCACTACCGTTGCCGCACCAGTATCACCGTCGATTCGGTAGACCCGGGTCGGTAACTCCAGATCGCCCTTGTGTCCCTCGTAGTGCCCTAGGCTGCCATAACCGGGGTCTGTGAACCAAATGCTGCCGTCTGGATGGACAACCACATCGTTGGGTGCATTGAGTCGTTTACCCTCAAAGGAGTCCAGTAACACCGTCACCGTGCCGTCTATCTCTGTACGAGTTACTCGCCGGCCATGTTCGCAGGAAACCAGCCTGCCCTGCCGGTCTCGGGTATTGCCGTTAGTGTAATTTGCGTTGTGGCGAAAAACACTGATCGCGCCGTCCACAGCAGACCAGCTCATGATGCGATCGTTGGGAATGTCGCTGAACAGTAGTCGCTGCTGATCTCCGAACCACACCGGACCCTCTAACCAACGCCCGCCAGTCCACAGTCGCTCCAGAGCCGCACTGCCCAGAACGTATTGACTGAATCTGGGATCTAACACTTCAATGGCCGGGTCGGGATACCGCACCGGTTCGCGCCAATCACGATCCAACTTAAAATCCATAGCCTCTGCCTGTTTGTCGACGTTACATTGTTCTGGGTCGCGGCATCGTCGCTATCGCCGTACCTTACCCCCTCAGCTAACATACTCCCCTACTACCAAGTTCAGCAATTACCGCAGGCCTGACATGCTCAGTGAAGAAGAAAAATTTCGATTCGACCTGCAGGGCTATCTTGTTATTCCTGGTGTGCTAACTAGTCAAGAATGTTCAACCCTTTCTCGGCTTAGCGATGCACATTGGCCGCGCCAGCCAAATGACGGCCTGTTTCGCCGCACTGAGGCAATCAGCCAGTGGGGCGAGCCGTTTCTGGATCTGATGGATCACCCGTCCGTCCTGCCCTATCTGCAAGAACTGATTGGCCCTAGACTGAGGGCAGATCACGATTACTCCATCTTTATGCAGCCCGGGGCACAGGGCCAGGACATTCACGGTGGCCCCATGCGGTACGAAAGCGATCATTGGTACCACTATCACGATGGAGTGATTCGCAACGGCCTGACCGTGGCCACTTGGGTGCTTGCCGACGCCGGCCCCGGTGACGGCGGTTTCGTCTGCGTACCCGGCAGCCATAAAACCAATTTCATTCAATCCGTTCCCGTAGAAGTGCTCCGACAGGAACGTCGCCCGGACTATGTGATTCAGCCGGAACTGAAGGCCGGCGATGTGCTTATTTTTACCGAAGCCTTGATTCACGGCACCGCTCCCTGGGTGGGCAAGGAAGAGCGCCGCGCCCTATTGTTTAAATACAGTCCGCCCCATTCTAGTTGGGCCAAAATCCCTTACGACCTGGAAAACTACCCAAACGCCACAGCACAGCAGCGAAGGCTGATGGCCTCACCTTCGGTTGAGAATCACCCGAAGGTCGCCGCTGATCCTATGAATTTGCGGGACTAGTCGACCGTTGCAGAAGCACAATTGGTTTATGATGCGGCCTTCGGATTGAGGATTAGGAACTCATATCATGCATAAGAAACATGCCCTGATCTTCGTCACCATCACCGTGTTCATAGATACCGTGGGCTTCGGCATCATCGTTCCCATCTTGCCGCAGTTTCTGGTGCTCGTCGGCCAAGTCAGTTTGTCCGAAGCCTCTGCACTAAGCGGCTATCTGATCTTCAGCTATGCCATAACCAACTTTTTATTCGCCCCCCTGTTGGGGAATCTGAGCGACGCCTACGGACGCAAGCGCTTGTTGGTTTTATCACTGTTCGTTTACGGCGGCTCCTATCTGTTATCTGGTTTTGCCACCGCCTTGTGGATGCTGTTTTTAGGCCGTCTGCTCACCGGCATCACCAGCGCCACCTACGCCATCGCCAATGCGCTTATTGCCGACGTCAGTACGCCCGAAGATAAGGCCCAAAACTTTGGTTTGCTCGGGGTCGCTTTTGGTCTTGGTTTCATCGTAGGCCCGGCCTTGGGTGGCATCATTGGCGCTTGGGATATTCGCGCCCCGTTCTTCATCGCTGCCGGGCTTGCCTTTATCAATACGCTCTACGGACTACTGTTTTTCCGTGAAACCTTAGCGCCTGAGAATAGACGGCCCTTCGATATCAGCCGGGCAAGCCCTTGGGGGTCCTTAGCGCAACTTGGCAAATACCCTTTGCTCATTGGTCTGATTTTTGCGGTGTTCCTGAACAATATCGGCCATCACATATGGCCATCGAACTGGAACTTTTACACCATCGAAAAATTCGCTTGGACGCCTCTGGACGTGGGCTTTTCTATGGCCTTTGTCGGGGTCATGTCGGTAATCGTTCAAGGTTGGTTGCTGCGCATTGTCATCCCCAAGTTTGGGCCGGTTCGTTGCGCGTATTTTGGCGTCACCGCCACCGTCGCTGCCTTTGTCGGTGTTGCCACTGCGGGTAGCTCCGCTGCCCTTTACTTTTGGTGCGGCGTATCAGCCCTTGGCGGGTTGGCGGGACCGTCGGTAAACAGCATATTGTCTAACCAAGTGCCCGCAGACAGTCAGGGCGAGCTACAAGGCATTATGGCTAGCATGAGCAGTATCGCGATGATCGTAGGCCCCCTACTGCTGACTCAGACCTTTACCTATTTCACATCTGCCAGCGCGCCAATCTATCTACCGGGCAGTGCTTTCTGGGTATCGGCGCTCTTGACCCTTTGTGCGCTAGGTATCTTTTATCAGCAAATCCGCCGACTGCCGAATCCTGCAGGTTGAGAGGCCGCAACAAAACATTGGACATCGTTAAGCACAATCAGATCGCATGGGATAATCAGTCCCGCCAACAACAAAGCCCTTGGGTGCAGCCGGTTTCCCCAGAGGAAGTTGCCGCCGCCAGAAGCGGTATTTGGCAGGTGGTTTTAACGCCTAAAAAGACCGTTCCTGCCGAGTGGTTTGGCAATCTAAAGCACCAACAAGTTTTAGGCTTGGCATCGGCAGGCGGACAGCAAGTCCCCATCTTTGCCGCAGCCGGCGCTCAGGTCACCAGCTTCGATAACTCCCTGGAACAGCTCGACAAAGACAAACTGGTTGCCGAACGAGAGGGCCTGAACATTGCCTTAGAACAGGGCGACATGGCGGATTTATCACGTTTTCAGGACGAGACCTTCGACCTAATATTCCACCCGGTCTCCAATGTCTTTTCCGAACACATCCTGCCGGTATGGCGGCACTGTGCCCGAATTTTGAGACCCGGCGGGCGCTTACTTTCTGGCTTTATGAACCCGGACTTTTTTATGTTCGATCATGAGGACATTGATGCAGGCGGCCCTCTACAGGTGAGCTTTTCCTTGCCCTTTGCCGATATTGAACAGCTCAGCCATAAACAGATCATGGCCCGGCAACAACGGGGCGAGGCACTGGAATTTTCTCACAGTTTACAGAGCCAAATCGGCGGCCAGCTGGAGGCAGGCTTTATGATTGCCGGATTTTATGAGGATCGTTGGGATACCCAAGCCACCCCGTTAAATGATTATATGCCTACCTCCATGGCAACTCTGGCCATCAAGCCCGAGTAAACTGTTGCGGCAATGAAACGAAACCACAAAGCAAAACACAAAAAGGACAACCAATGGACTTAGGCCTGAAGAACAAAAACATCATCGTTACTGGTGGCACCCGAGGCATAGGTTTGGCTGCGGCGGCGGCCTGTGCCGCGGAAGGCGCCAATATCTCCATCTGCGGCCGTACCCAAGAGAGCTTAGATCAGGCCACGACCAGTCTTGCCGTTCACGGTACTCAGATTCACGGTGCCATATGCGATGTTGCCGATGCCGAGCAAATAAAAACCTACATTGCGGCAGCGGAACAAGCCTTGGGCGGCATTGACGGCTTGGTCAACAACCCCAGCGGCTTTGGCAACAGTGACGATGAGGACAGCTGGGCAAGAGGCATGGATATCGATGTCATGGGTGTGGTTCGCTGCACGTGGGCGGCTACCGACGCACTGAAGGCCAGCAAGGGAGCCATCGTCAACGTATCGTCCATCTCCGGCATTGGCGCTTCCGCAGGCTCAGCGGCTTACGGGGCGGTAAAGGCTGCAGTGATTCAAATGACTCAAACCCATGCAAAAAACATGGCCGGCGACCATATTCGAGTGAACTGTGTTGCTCCCGGCTCCATCGAATTTCCAGGAGGCGTATGGGACCAGGCGAAACAACACGCACCTGCAATGTATAACGGTGCCCTTGCCAGCATCCCCTTTGGACGTATGGGCGAGCCGGAAGAAGTCGGCGAGGTCATCGCGTTTTTGCTGTCTGCCCGGGCCTATTGGGTCACCGGTCAAACGGTGTCGATCGATGGCGGACAAAACCTTTAGCGGGGTGACCCCACTCCTGTAGACAGTGCCTAGCCCTAAATTCGCCAGACACTCTGGGGTTAGCGCTGGGAGGCTAACCCTTGCGGGGCGGCCATAGCATGAGCATGGGTGTACGCTTCATATAGTCCTGATACTCCGGATCCGCACCCCAACGCTTGTTGCCGCGGCCTTCTAACATGCGAACACCACTAATGGCGGTGAGCAAAACCACGACCCAAATAATCGACAACAACAAATACAGTTGGTTGCCCTGCAACGTTGGGATGGCGATCACGGCGATACCCGCCCAAAGTAAAATCTCGCCGAAGTAATTAGGGTGCCGTGACCAAGCCCAGAGGCCGGTGGTGATAAACGCATCGGCATTGGCAGGGTCTGCCCGAAAAGCGGTCTTCTGTCTGTCGGCTATCACCTCAATCGCAAATCCCGCTATCCACATACCAAGACCGATGTAGAACGCCAGCTCCGGCGCAACCTTTTGACCGGAGGTAATGGCCCCCAAGCCTGCGCTGACGGTGACGAACACCCAAGCCCCTTGCAAAGTCCAAGTCATAAAAAAAGTGGGGAAAGAAACCTTGATGCTCCGAAAGCGACGATCTTCACCGGCCTTTTGAATCCGGAAAAACAGGAACGGACCCAGCCGCAAAGCCCAGATCAGCACTAAACCAACGATGACCAAGGATCGGGTATCAAAAGCCTCACTGAGATAACAGGCCGCCAGCACCAAAACGATGTAGGTTAAACTACCTGTGAGGTCAAAGTAGTGCTCGGTTTGAGCGAACCAAGCGTGGATGAAAATCAGCCACTGAACGGCAAAGGCAAACACGCCGCACCACACAAACACAGATAGACCGTCGTACAAAACGCCCTGATCTGCTCCTGCCCAGGCCACGGCACAGGCTAACAAGACCCCGCCGATGCTGCCCAAAATCCCAATAATCCACGTTTGCATACTTCCTCCCCATGCACTTGTGACCGCTCTTTTACTCAATCCAAAGCTTACTCGGTTCAAAGCTCACTCGGATCAAGACTTAATCGGGCCAAGACGCTCCGGCGGTGCCTTCTTGCCACTGAGAGTGCTTGGCCATCACCCCCAAAAACAGCGGATCAGACAACCATCGATCCAGCCACTGACGCAAACGCTGGCGCGGCTGACTATCAAACCACTGGCGATCCACCGAGGCAAATTGACGCACAAAGGGCATGACAGCCAAGTCAAAAAATTGCGGGCTGTCTCCTAACAAAAATTGACCACCTTCGAGCCGCTGTTCAAGGTCGTCCAAGCAAACCGCCGCTAGATCACGATAATGGGCTTGAGAGAACGAGTCTTCAGGACGGTGATATTTATAAGCATCAAGATGCGGCTTGAAACTGGCATCAAAGGTTGTCGCTAACCTCAGCTGTTCTTGGCAGGAGCCCAGCGCAAACCAAGAGCTTTGCTCCGGCAGCGCCCACCTCATGATGTCCAAGCTTTCATCGATGACCACACCGCCATCTGTTTGCAGCACAGGAACGGTACCTTTTGGCGACAAGGACAACATGCTGGGCGGCTTATCGCGCAGCAGTACTTCGCGCAGCTCAACCTGGATACCTTGAGCTTTTAACGCCATGCGCGCGCGCATGGCGTAGGGGCAACGCCTAAAACTGTATAAAACGGTCACGCCAGATTCATCCCAAACAGGTCCCTTAGGACTGGCCTTGAATCTCTGGCAGGCTGGCAATGTTCTGCGCCCAAGGCACCTTAGACTGACACCACACCTGAACCTGCGGTGTTAGTTGAGCGACCTCCTGCAGAAGTCCTGTACGTATGCCAAGCATGCGCTGACCCAAGGGCACATCTTCAACAACCGATGTCGCGTAGATATGCGAACCACAGTTGGCGCAAAAACACAGCTCTCGTCGATTACCGCTGTCGCCCACTTTGAAGTAGGGTTTGGGTTCCCCTTGCAACAAGTTAAAGGTCGCTTCCTTCACTTGGACGATGCTGCGATACGGACCACCGGACATGATCTGACAATCTGTGCAATGACAGATTACCGATCGGTCGGGATCCGCTTGAGCTTCAAAAACAATATCGCCGCAGTGACAACTACCGTGGATGGTCATAAGTTCGGACATAGCTGGACTCTCGTTGTCGCCATAAGACCCTTACTGTCAAGGATGCCGGCACCGGTATCAAGAGACTTCAAAAACAAACAACACCGCCACGGACTCGTTGGCTATCGCCACATGTTGCAGACCAAGGTATCGTAAAACCAGAGGAGGTACTCGCTTGGCGGGTACCGGGCAAACAACACATGGAAAACGAGGGAACCAAAATGATTCGCACCACGACGATTTTCGCATTGTTACTAAGCATGAGCATAACCACTTGGGCAGACGAGCGTACCGAGAAAGCTATTGAAGCTCGACAGGGCTTGCTATTGGTCATGGCCCAGTACTTTGGTCCCATCGTTGGTATGGCCAAGGGACAAATCCCCTTTGATGCGGCCGTTATTGAGAGCAATGCCGGTAAAATTGCGACTCTTGCGCCAATGCTTCCCGATGTCTTTGCCATGGACACCAGTGCAAGCGGCATTGAAACCGAGGCAAAAGCCGAGATTTGGGCTAACGTCGAGGACTTCGGCGCCAAGGCCGCTACCACAGCGGAACGGGCGGAAGCTTTGGCCGTAGCTGCGACTCAAGGCAAAGGGGCCACCATGAAGGCAATCGGCGCACTGGGCGGATCCTGTAAGAGTTGCCACGACAACTACCGCCAAAAGAAATAACCGCAGGCGATGGAATCAAACCAGCGCCTCCAACTGATTTGGGATTTGCCGCTAAGATTGTGGCACTGGGCGCTGGTAGTTTGTCTGACGGGGTCTTGGATCACTGCCGAAGCCGGATTCGACTGGACAACGACCCATTTCTACTTTGGTTATAGCGCGCTGGCGTTGGTGATTTTCCGATTAGGTTGGGGCTTCGCCGGCACCCTGCATTCGCGCTACGGCTCTTTTCTGTCCTCGCCGCGAGCCGTCACTGGCTACCTATTTAAATCGGAAAAACCCAGTGGCTATGCCGGTCACAATCCGCTTGGCGGCTGGGCTAGCGTGATCATCGTGATCGCCATTGCTCTGCAAGCGGCGACAGGCCTCTTCATAAGCGACGATATCTTTTATGCCGGCCCATACAACAGTGTCATCAGTCCCAGCACCGCGGATTGGTTGGCAGGCTGGCACCATCGTATTTTCACCTTGATCCAAGTTCTCGTTGTCTTCCACCTACTGGCGGTGAGTTGGCATACGTGGGGACGCAAAGAGCACCTGATTCAGGCGATGTTTCACGGTAAGAAACCGCTAGCGGGGACAAACCAAGGGATCCACGGCCATCGGGCATGGCGAGCGATTTTGCTAGCGGCGCTGGCTGCGCTAATCGTTGCCGCTGGGGTGTATTTTGCGCCGGTACCGGAATACGACTTTTACTGATTCAGCAGGAAATGTTGCAGTGCCGTGAGATCGGGGAAACGGTAACGCGCTCGCTCAAAATTCTGGGTAGCGGTAAAAGGATGGTAAATCGCAGCACAGTCGATCCCTGCCGCCACAGCGGAGCGCAGCCCGCGTTCTGAATCCTCGATCACTAGAGCCTGTGAGGGGTCAATACCAAATCGGGCCAATGCCAAGAGATAGGGTTCAGGGTCTGGCTTGCTGTTGGTATAGCTGGAGCGTTTGAGTACGAAATCCATGTGGCGCACCACATCCGGTGTATCCGATGTCCTTGGCTCGCCAGCCAAACCATGGATTAAGTCAAAATCTTCATCACGAGAGGTAGTTACGATGGCCATGCTGAAATGGGCAGCCAGCTCGGCAACCACTGCCTCGGCACGCTCAATCCTAATCGGCGTTGATCCCAGCAACTCTTGATAGCGTCTATCCCGAGCGCCACGCAATCGATCGATCGCTGGCTCGTCACAACCCGCTTGCCGAGCCAGTATCCAAGGGTCTGCGCCAACGGCCATATTTAGAATGTAGTCCGCTTCAGCGAGCGCTATGTCCAAGGTCGCCAGCTGCTCCTGAATAGCCCGCAAATACAGGGGCTCGGTGTTGACCAAGACGCCATCGTGATCGAAAAGCAGATGGGTGTAGCCCACGACTTAGGTTGCTCTCAAGCTACTTTATAACGATCAATCTGAATGTCTTCTTCACCGATGTCGGAATAGTTGTCGGTTACACGACCACGAATGTATTCCTGCCACGAAAACGCACGATAGCGAGGTGTTTCTTCTCCAGCCAACCAAGGCTCTACCAAGGCATCTACTTTCGGTTGGTAGAAAAAAGGAATGCTAAAACGCCCATTTGGACTGGTTATAGGTACCACTCGATGCACACCGGCGGTGCAACGGTCATTGGTCCAAACCTGCAATATGTCGCCGATGTTCACCACAATGGTTCCAGCGCTGGGGGGCACATCAATCCAGCCGTGACTGCGGCTACGCGCCTGCAAACCGCCACAGTCATCTTGAAGCAACAAGGTAATGGCACCAGGGTCCGTGTGGTGATGCAAGGCCATGTCCCCCAAGGGCGTGACTGACCCGCGTTCGCTGGCCGGCACTGGATCCTTGGCGGGATAATGATTCAACCGCGCGGCGCTGGTATGCGCTGCACCGAAACCCATTTCCATGGTGGTTGCGACCACATCAGCAGGCAATCCAAGCGCGGCAAGAACCATACCCATGGTTGATTCAGACAAATCTGTGAACGCTGCGAAAAACTCAGTCAAAGCGGGACGAAAGGTTGCTGGCTGCACGGGCCAGCGCGTGTGCCGCAAAGGATTCTTGGAAATATGCCCCCCGGCTTTGAAATCAAAAACCTCTTTTTGATCCCGGCGTTGCTTGGTCAGCTCTCGGTCGTAGTATCCCAACGGATTTTCGGCGTCACGGTAAACCGCCACCTTTTGCTCCCGAGGCATAGCAAAAAATTCCTCAGCCGCAGCGAAAACATCGTTTACCTGTGTTTCGCAACCATGATTGCTGAGCAGGAAAAAACCGTGGTCCTCGCAGGCCTCTACCAAGGCCTCTTGATCTATGGCGGCCAGCCCTCCGGCTTTGAAGGCCTTGAAATCGATTACTGGAATACTCTGCATTGGATTCTCCTCCTTTCAGCTCCACGGCCCGCGATGTTACGAAGTTCTGCGTCGAATGCACAATCGAGAAACCGCCGCTGTGCCGTCGGTGCCATCGTCTTTGGTTTCTTTGACGAGGCCTTCAAACTGATCGACAACGTCAAATTCAATACCCGTCTGGCGGAGCTGTACAAGTACCTCGCCAGGAGCGACTCGAAAACGCTGGCTTGTAGGCCCCACCAAGGCTTCGGTTTGCGGCCAACGCATGTGTTCTTCTATTACCAATAGTCCGTCGGCATCCAATCCTTGTAGCAAGTGCGGGAAAAGTTCTGGCGCCACAAAACGAATCATTACTATCAGCGAATAAGCGCGCATTTTAAATGGGGTGCGCACGTGAGCTAAGTCCCGGCATTGCCAATTGATCCGCATGCCAAGGTTTAAAGCGAGGTTAGCCCCTTGGGCAATGGCAACAGGAGCCACATCTACGGCATCGACGCGATAGCCCTGATCCGCAAGAAACAGGCTATTGCGCCCGCGACCGCAGGCGACGTCCAAAGCACTGCCTGTACCGGCAATTACACCGGCATCCACTAGCTGCTTTAGATAGGCAGCCGGCCAATAGCGAGCGGAATATGCGCCCTCACGATAGCGCAAGTCCCAGCGCTGACGATCGGAAATCTGCGAATGCTTCGTTAACTTGGAGGTCATGCAACAACTGTAACCTAGCCACGTGCCGGAAACATGGTTTACCCGAAAACCTACGGATTTGTGAATTGTTACAGTTGCATGCGCGAATAGGAGCCGCTAGCGTTAGCGCCCCTTCAAAACGGGCCTTCATTAGTGGAATCCAGCGACGACCATAAACGCATCGACCGAGCCGCCATTTGGCTGTCCGGGCTGTGTTTGGTTCACTGTTTGGCCGTACCGCTAGCGTTTTTGCTGGCACCATCACTCTCCGCTTGGTTGGACGCGACTGAAACGCAAACTCACTGGATTCTTTTTGGTTTAGCGGTGCCGATTAGCGGGGTAGCGCTGTATCGGGGCTATCGACGAGAGCCTAATTTTCTGACGATTTCTTTGGGGTTGGGCGGGCTTTTGCTGATGCTTTTAGGCGTGGCCCATCTATTTGGCGAAGAGCTGGAAATCGCCCTGACCACTGCTGGCGTGATCTTGGTGATGCTCGCTCATTTGAGGAATCTTCACGCTGGACACGAGCACCAAGCCAGCCGCTCTTAGAGAAAGCGACCCGCGCACAGGAAGTGCGCGGGCTTTGCTTGTGAACGCTTTAACTACCAGCCGTAATAAGACTTTTGGTTAAAACACGTGGCGCTTTGTAAATTCACTGGTGAATCTTCCGTCACGCTAACATTCCATACATTGGTTGCTTCTGGAATGCGCGTCGCGCCAACGCCGAGCTGGTCGTTGAAGTACGCAGCGTAGGCATTGTAGTAAGACGCTCGCTGGGGCGGTCCACCATGCCATCTCGCAGCTCGATGACATTCCAGCCCACCGTTTACGATGTTGATCACCGTACCGACACGATAGGCAAAGACTTCAGGATCTGTTGTATCACCATCAGCTGTGGCCGGTTCATAGCAGCTGTTGGTTTGGGGCAGACCCAAGTCTTGGGTACTCTGAGAGATATTGCTGACTTCGCCAAGGACCACATCTTGGGAGGCAGGCTTCGCACCTTGTGGCGTCATCCAAAACCAAATGCCGGAAAGAATGGATAGCGCCCCGTTTTCGGCAACCAAATTCGGAAACCGGAGTAGCGTATCTCGCTCTGTTATCAAATCGGCGAACAACCCGTTGTCATAGAGCCAATGGTTGAATGCTCCGTAATTGTAATTCCAAGACAGCTGAATCACGCCGCGACCATAGTAAGATCGCCCCGGTGCAGGCGGGTACACAGTAGAGCCTGTGTCAACGTAGTTTATCGCGGCGCTCTTACCGGTCGCAGAGTCTGTGGAATAACCCACCTCCTCAACCCAATACAACCCACCTTTCCAAGCCGTAATGGACTCGCCAGCAATTTCGTAGTTTTCTATCCAAGGCGAACTCGCCGTGGCCCAAGAACCTGACGTTTCCCGCGAAGATTTTGCCCAAAAGATCAAAAACTCCTCTGCCTGCTGTTTGACAGTACCCTGATTTAAGAACTGTTTGTAACCGTTAACCTCTGCCCAAGCGTTATAGGCAAGAGTGGCGCGAATAAACGCATTCAAGTCGAAGGTATCGGTACTGCCATCCGGATTCGCGAAGGGCTCGGAGTTCCGCGTACCCCCACCGGCTGTCGGCGCCACGTACCTGCCAGAGCGCAAGGGAAACATCCAATTCCAATGCTCATTGGTGACCTGCCGAAGAAACTCGTAGCCTTCAGAGGGCAATTCCACAGGCACGGCCGGTGCTGGAACGGGCTCATCGTCCATCGCAACGGGCACAACCGGTGGCACTACGGGTGTCACTAAATTATCCGTCGTGTCGCCAGCCCCTTCTGTTGCCGCCATATCGGAATCGTCACCTTCTTCGGTGACGACAATAGGCGCTGGCATCTTATCAATTCCTCCGCTACCGCCTCCGCAACCGGCAATAGAAAAGGTTAACATCACCGCTACAA
>ERZ1047472.1346-NODE-1346-length-19309-cov-10.629739_pt1 | contig 19309 bp, 11 predicted proteins | sample MGYA00383095_ERZ1047472 | MGnify/ENA primary metagenome ERZ1047472 (study PRJEB29581, sample SAMEA5548365) | metagenome | biome: marine; feature: coastal; material: water | depth 1 m | study: Short-term variability in the microbial, nano- and picoplankton... | reverse complement strand
TAACACCCATCTTTTGTGCAAATTTCTTACTATCACAGTTCTTACATACGTGAAAGTAGTTGTTTGATATACGTTTAGGATCCATTGATCCTCTTTTGCGTTCAAACTCTGTATTACAATTATCACAACGCATTACAACCATAGTAGCTTCGCGACTATAGGTATGTTCCTTGCCGATTTTGCTACAACGTGTATGTATCGTCTTTAATGAATATTCTCTTATGAACATATAAGTATTTACATTAAGTTTATAAAAACATACGATAAATAATACAAAGGAGTTGACTATGATCGAACTTACTCAAGCTGCAAAAACACAAATTGAAACTTTATGTACCACTAACGAGGTCTATGCTGTTACGTTAGGTATGAAAGGTGGCGGTTGTGCAGGGTTTGAATATGACTGGGACGTTGTTAAAACAGCCGAAGAGTTAGATGAAAACTCAACAATAGTTGAAGCAGGAGCAGGTAATTTTGCTGTAGAACCAATGAGTTTACTCTATATAATGGGTTCTACAATTGATTATAAAACTTCTATTATCGGATCACAGTTTGAAATTGACAATCCTATGTCTAAAAGTAGTTGCGGATGCGGAGTAAGTATCAATATTGATATGGACAAAGTTGCAGAAGCTGAAAACGATCTAATTACAGAGATAAAATAAGCCTTATTTGGAGTGTATATAAATGGCAAAACAAGATATTAACATTGGTGTAGAAGGTAACGACGGTACAGGCGATAGTATACGCGAGTCGTTTCGTAAAACAAATGAAAACTTTAATGAACTATATGCTGTAATTGGCGAAGGTGGGCAGATTGGACTTACTGATTTAAGTGGTATTGCAATTGACAGTTTTGAAAACTTTCCGAGTACCAACTCAGCTCCGGTATTAGCAGGTATTAACAATGACACACAAGGTAGTGAATTAGAATTTTTTAGGCTTGTTAGTGATAGTTTTGTTAATCCGACTATTGATGACAGTATTGAATTTGATGTTAGTAGAGTAGATAATGACGGACGTCCAGTAATTGTTGTTAAATCTGTAAAAAGTTCTCTTTCAAGTGACCCAAACCCAACACTTGGAGCAAACTTAAACTTAGGCGGAAAAATTGCTTATAATACTGCTAATCCTTCGCAATGGGCTGCTTTAGCTACTGATGATGGGTTTACTGAAGACGATGTCCTTATTGACAAAGGGTTTGCTGACCAAACTTATTTAAAATCTACAGGATCAGGTACAGGCTCTCAATTACGTGTTCGTACAGAAGACGAAGTAAATATAGAAGATTATTCTTATACTATTGCTAATTTTGATGCTTCTGGTAGAATAGTTATTAACGATAGATATCAAGACGGAATTCTTGTATCAGGTCAAGGACACGGTCTAGATACATCAGGAAATGGTGCTCCGTTTGTATATGAGACAACTGGAACTAGTGCAGTAGATACTAGTATAACACCAAGTAGAACATTAAATGACATTAATGATTTTCCAGATAGCAAATTTTTTATAAGAATTGTTGACAGCACGACACTAAGTTTACATCCTACAGAAGCTGATGCTAAAGCTGGTACTGGCGCAATAACAGCAGCTGGCGGTACTGGAACACAAACACTCGCAGACTTTTATTATCAACCAGATCTATTGCCAGGCACATTCTTAGCCAATGAAGCAATTCCGAGAGAAAGTGCAGTTCGTCGTCAAGGTGACGAAATGGAAGGCGCACTATATTTGCACGATCATCCAGGTGAGCTTGCAGGCGTTGGTACTCCAAATGGTTTAGAAGATTTACAAGCTGCTACTAAATTTTATGTAGACAACACAAGTTTTGCATCAAATATTAATATATTTGTTAGCACATCAGGTGACGACACACAAGCAAGTACTCCTCCAGGTAAAGAAGGACGTTCACTAGCATATGCATACCGTACAGTTAATGCGGCAGCACGTAAAGCAGAAGAAATTGTTATTGCAAGTAAAGTTGAACCCGGTCCGTATATGCAAACTATTCAGTATGGATCTAATGAAACTAATCTTCAAAATTCAAAAGTTTTATCAGCTGATTTTGATCCAGGACTAAAAGCAGATTACGGCGCAGCAACTGAAAAATTTAATTTATTAATAAACAATAACTTAGACTTTGTTGTTGCAGAAACTATTGCTTGGGTAGCATCTCAGATAGCGGCTGCGAATGCCGACCTTACACTTACACCAAGCGACCCAGAGTACATTTGGAAAAACTTTGCATATAACGAAGAAACGTGTGCAAGAGATTTAAGATTAATTATTAACGCTGTAAGATTAGATACAATTTCTGGAACAACAGCAAATAAATTATCAAGAAATGCTGGTATTAGATATTACAGTAACTCAAGTGGAAGACTTGCAGTAACAGCACAGTTAGATCAAACAGTTGCAACAATTAACAAAGCGAAAGAAATTTTAGCAAGTTATGTACTTACTAATGACACTTATCCTACAGTATTAAACACTGACTATGCACAGTATCTAGATGTTGGACAAGTTGATGCTCCTAGTGCATCAATTGATCGTTTAAATGGCTTGGTTGCAAACATTGTTAGTATTATGACTGACGGACTACCAGCATTTGAAGGTATTGATTTAAATGAAGGTGCACCATACTTACTGAAACTGTCTAAAGGTGGTCTTGATAGTGTATGGCAAGGTAAGCCATTAAACACTGACTTAGTTCCTGGTAAAGTTGTTAATGGTATAAACAGTGATGCACTTGGTAGAATTGTAAGTTATGATAACACAACAAACGAAATAATCAACGGTGAAGAAACTGATATATTAGAATTAATACTAGAAGAACCAATTGAATTTTTAGTTGACGGAGCAGGTCGTTCTATACAAAATGTAAACGTTCCAGACGCACTTGGTGATATACTTGAATTTGGTAACCGAGTTAGTGAAAAGCAGATTACAATACGTATAGAATCAGGAATATACGAAGAAGACTATCCAATCAAAGTAAGTTCACAAGTTTCTATTTTAGGCGACGAAATGAGACGTGCAATTATACGTCCAAAGAATCGTGTATCACAGTCTAAATGGGCAAATACGTATTTCTATCGTGACAAATATTTTGACGGTTTAACACTACACGATAACACAGTAACATTTGAAGGCGAAGCTACCCTTACACTCACTGGCGGTTCACTTACTGCATATGCCGGAGATGTTCTTACACAAGCAAATACGTTTACATATAATGAAGCAAAATGTAGACGAGACCTTGATTATATTTTAACACAAGCAGGGTTTGACATTACCTTAGGTACAAACTATAATTCTGTAACACAAGGTTTAGCATATCAAAGAGCAAGTGGCGCAGTAGTACAGGCTAGCCAGTTACAACAAGAATTAGCGGCCGTTGGCTTTGCTAGAAACTTAGTTGCTCAACTTACTGAAGTTGCTGACAATTCAACTGCACTTTCAGAATCAAATAAATATTTTAATGAAATACTTGATATTATTGAAAACGGTAATCAAGATACAGAAGATTCTGCTAATGCGTTAGTATTTCCAGATGATGCAAGTTTTGACTCAAACAAAGTAGCAGCAAGAGATAAACTACAAGCTAATAGAGCATTTTTAAAGAACGAAGTAAAATTTCACGTAACTAATAATTTTAGTCCTCCAGCAGGATGGGATAGCGATCTACTTGAACTACATACTGGATTTTGGGTTGATGCCTTAACATATGATATTTTGTACGGTGGCAATGATGCTACAACAACACAAGCAAGATTATATTTTACAGGTGGTGCACCTACAGGTGGAACAATAAATCTTAGTGCTGCTCAACAAGTAGTTGTAATTGAAGGCGTTGATCATTTACAAAGCGTTATAAGTGATATCTTAACTGGCGTAACAATATCAAAGGCCACTGGTAACAATTTAACTCAAACTACATCAGGTGCAAATGCATCAGCAACTGAAGGTTCAGATGCAAGTACAAATCTTGCAATTATTGAAACAGCCGTTACTAATCAAAGTGACAGTACATTAGGTTCACCGACTCAGCCAAGTGTTGCTTGGTCAGCACAATCATTGAAAGATGCTAAAGGCGACATCGAATCTAACTTATTAAGCGGTGATGCTAGTATTAATATTATTGATAGAACTATTTCGTTTATTGACAGTAATACTGGCGTTAGAGCTACAATATTAGAAGATATAACAAATTCAACTACAGTGAATATTAGATATAGTGATGGTTACAATCCAGCAGGGGCTGACGTTGCTGCTAGTTCACAATTTAACTTAACTGATGACGTTGTACTAAATGGCGCAACACAAGCAGGTTTGACAGTTGCTAGTGCAGATAATACTAGAACAGTTGACTTTGATATGGGCTGGCATTATGCTAAAAATTCGACTAAGCCCGTTAATACATTCTCATCAAATAGTGTTAATAATAAAGGCTTAAGAGATAACGCAGCTGAATTAATGCGTCAAAATAAAATTAATATCCAAGAGGAAGTTTATGACTTTATGGATGCTCAAGCTACGGCAGCTCAGGCAGCAGGATTTGGTACTTGGGCAGAAGTTACAATAGTTACAAATGGAGTTATTGCTGTAGAAAAAGGTGAAACTTTAACGCAAACTACATCAGGGGCTAAAGGTGTTGTTAAAGATACACCAATTAGCGCCGCTGGTCAAACAACTGTTATTTTAGTATCTCCAACTACAACATTTGACACTGTAAACTCTATGACAGGATCTGTAAGTGGTGCATTAGGGGTACAAAGTGTTCCTGATAGTGTTAACGTAGGTAAATTTACTTATACATCTAAATGTAAAAGAGATATCGGTTATGTTGTTGATGCACTAGTATTTGACTTAGAAAAAGGTCGTAATGATCAATCAATGGAAGTACAGGGCAAGTATTACGAAGGCGCTGTTGAAGTAGGGCAAGAAGAAATTACATCACAAGCATTTAGTCATATTAAGAGTATTGCCGAATCATTATTAAATGTTGCTGCTCCGCAAGCACCATCTGGAAGTTCACTGACTTGGAAATTAGGTTATCCAACAGCTGAAGCAGGGTCTAGTGGTGTTGTAACTAATTTGATTGATACTATTATCTTTGCATTCGATCCTGAATACAATCCACCTATTAATAACAGAGATATGGATGTATTCTTAATGAACGATGCTACAATCATACGTCAGTGTACTATTCAAGGACACGGCGGAATGATGACAGTACTTGATCCTGCAGGACAAATTTTAACTAAATCACCATATATCCAAAACGGATCAAGTTTCTCACAAAGTGTTAACAAACAATCATTTAGAGGTGGTATGTTTGTTGACGGGTTTGTTGGTAATATGCCATTAGAAATTGTAGGTCCAAAAAACGGTGATCCGTTTAGACTATATGCAAGAAGTAAACGTTCGCAGGTTCAGGTAAATGGATTAGGTGTAGGGCACGGATTGTTTACTAGACGACCTGAACTTCCAGCACCATTTTATGTGAACGGTATTAGATACCAAGTAAATGCAATTAGTGGCTATAACAGTACAACTGGTACTTGTGAATTAATACTTGATAAAAACTCAGGAACAAAAGATGGTAATGAGAACGGCGAAGGTTGGTTAGGACCAGTTACAAATTATACACTAGTAAATAATGTTAGAACGCCAGTATACGGCCAACAAGAAAATTATCCTACTATACTACAAACTGCTGGTAATAGATCACAGTTAGGTAATGACTTTACGCAAATCAATGATTTAGGTTACGGTTTGCTTGTTACTAACACAGGTTTATCAGAGATGGTTGGTATGTTCACATACTACTGTCACGCAGCCTACTATGCAAACAATGGTGCTGAAATTAGATCAGTGGGTGGTTCAAATGCTTATGGTAACTTTGGTTTAGTTGCAGCAGGAAGTGATCCTAACGAAGTTGCACAAACTGGTACACTAGCATATAATACTGTTCAGACAGCAAAAGTTTACAGAAACGACAGTGGACAGTTTGTTACTGATGCAGAGCAAAACTATGTATATGTTTACGATACAGACTTTATACCTTTACCCGAAGGCGAAATTGATATCACCTTTACTAATAGAAAAGCATTAGTATCGTTTACTGGAACAAATACTGTTAACCTTACAGGACACGGTTATAAAACTGGTGAAAAAATTACTATTTCAGACAGTGCAGGTGTTAGTGGATTAAATGATGATCACTACATTACAGAAGTTGATGCAAACTCATTTACGTTGTTTAGTGATGCTGGGTTAACTTCAGCAAGAAACTTCAGTGGAAGTCTTTCAACAAATGGTACTGCTTATCCAGCAGACGAAGACGGCACTGACTCTAGAAAATACGAAGTTGTAAATGTTATTCCTGCATATGTTGAAGAAGCTGTACCTGCTGTTAACCAACAAGTGTTAACATTATCAGGAAGTATAACAGCATTCTATGGTGATACTGTTACTCAACAAAACAGTGGCGCAACTGGACAAGTAGTTGTACCACAACGTACTGCTGATGTTAACGGCGATGTTGTAGGCGGAACTGAGTTAATTATATCACAACCAGACGGTGCAACACCATTTACTACAAACGGTGCTGACGAAATTAGAATTACTAATGTTTATGAAGGCACTGATACTACTGAATTTAGCGATGGCATTGATATTACATCAATTGACAGTACAGGCGATGCTAGTGGGTTACCACTTAGTGGATCTAATGGTGCTGTTTGGAAGTTAACATTCTCAAATCAAACTACTGATAATACTAGTGCAACTGGAGGCTTAGCATATAAATTATATGGTGGGGAAAGAGTTGTTATTAGACAGAGAGCAAAATTAACACTTCAAGGTATTGAATCGGTTCCAATTCGTCCGTCAACTGCTGTTGTGTTTAGTGAATCTTCAAAAGTTTATAGATCATTAAACTTTGATACTGCAACTATTAGTAACTGGGGTAGCACAGCAGATGCTGAATTACCGGGCGGATTTAATACACTAACATTTGATAATAACTATCAATATATTCTTTCAACTATTAATTACGACAGATACAAAGCAAATGTAAAATTAGATCTTGCAGCTGGAGTAACTGTTACTAAAGGCGATACAATTACACAAGGAAGTGCAACTGGTAAAGCAGCTGAAACTGTTACTGGTACACAAACTTTATATGTTACAGATTGGAACGGTACAGCGTTTACTACAGGCTCTATTACAGTTAACGCAACAAGTACAACAGTATCTACAGTAACAGCATTTAGTGCTTCTGATACATTTGGTGGTACAGCTGGTGATACACTAGTTGCATTAACATCTCCAATTACTGATCCGGACTCATTAAGCAGACTACAAAATGCTGATATGATCTTTGGTTGGAAAGATAGAGTACACGTAGTTAAAGCATATCACGATGGCGCTGGAAATGCTACTGGAACACCGGTAGGTAGTTCATTAGTAACAGGGTTTGCATATTTAGAAATTGATCCAACACCGTTAGTTGACAAAAATGTACAATCAAGTCCAACACCTCCAAACACAGGTATTGCTCGTCCACTTCGTTATGGAGGAGAAATTCAACAGGTAGTATTAAGTCTTGGTGTTCAGGACGGTGAACCTGCAGAAATTACTGTTAATATCTCACTTACTCGTGCAACAGGACACGACTTTAGTAATATTGGTACAGGATCATTCAACACTAGTAACTATCCAAACATTATCTTTGGTCAACCTTCAGAATCAAAAGCTGAAGCATATACTAACGAAGACATTGCTGAAAAATCTCAAGTATGGGAAAGAGGAAAAGGGCGTGTGTTTGTTATGTCAACAGACGAAGATGGATTCTTTAGAGTTGGTAAGTTCTTTGAAGTTGACCAAGGTACCGGTACTGTTAAATTTGCAGCACAAATTAATATCTCAGGACTAGACGGACTAGGATTTAGAGACGGTGAAACAATTAACAAATTTACAGGTGATAGTGGAATGTCACCAATTGATAATAGTACAGTGCCTACATCTTACTCAGTTGAACAATATATAGATAGACGTCTCGGCTTTGATAGAAATATGAATGTTAAGACTGCATTGTTAGGTGACGGCTTCCTTCCACAAAAGAATCCAGTACTTACACAAACACTTGACGCTAACTTTGAGCCAGATCATACATTGAATATGCAAAATGGTCGACTTGTTCAATTAGGAGATCCTACACAAGACTTAGACGGTGCTAACAAACAATATGTTGATAAACGTGTTTTTGCTAACGATGAAATTCAAGAACTTCGTGATATTGAGTTAAATGAAGTTGCATTTGGTCAAGATTATGGTAAAAATGATTTAATTGTACTAACTGGTAACAAACGTGTTTATGTAAAACAAACAACAAATAATCCAGACGATTGGAGAGTTGGAGACATAATTACAGGTGATGCAACTGATAGTGTAGCATATATTGAAGACTTAGAAGCTAAGACACTTGACAACAGTGAAGAAGTATATGTACTATCATACAAGCCTTTACAGATAACAAGTATAACAACTAGCGGCAGTAATAATAACCTAACTGCTCAAAGAGGATTTACTATTGAACAGCTCAATAGTGGAGCAACTGGTGAAATATTATGGTCGCAAGATTCAACTAGTACAGCTAGTGCTAACCCAAAAACTAACGGTAACCAATTTAAATTAATTAATGTTACTGGAACTTTTACAAATAATACTGCTGACACTCTTACAATTAAAAATTTAGTAGATGCTGATGTAACAAGTACTCCAGGAATATATCCATTAAGTGTTACTATTCAAGGTTTACAAGATTTTGAGAACGAATTAATCGAAAATACTGACGGAGCAAATGGTCAAACAACTGGCGGTTTTGACGGTGCTATTGTTACAACTACATTAGAATTTGCAAATGCTAGTGAAGCAAGTAACACTGTTGACGATGGTGCTCCAGGAAGTGTAACACGCAGTGATGTTAACATTGAAGTTGAAAGAGTACGAGCAACTCAAAATAATACAACAGGCGAGATTTTGGATCCTGGTAAAACAAAAATAAACTTACAGTTACAAGATCAAGCAATTATCAATAGTGATGTAAACAATGAAGCAGACATTGCACAAAGCAAGTTGTTAATGAGTAATGCTCCAGTGCTTACAAATTCTGATGCATTAGACGATTCTAGTACAAGTGGTCAACGTACAAAACAAGCAAATCAAGGTATTGCTGCATTTAGTGCAGATGCTTTTGCTGAAGATCAACTTTGGACTTTAACAGGAACTGATGCAGCGGCGTTTACTACTTCACTACAAATTGATGATATAATTACACAAAATATTGGTACTAAAGTAGCATACGTAGATGCAATTATTAATAGTTCGGGTCCATATCAAGTTAGAGTACGAACAGCAACTGGGTTTGCAGTAGGTAGCGCAACTGGTAATCGATTAACTAAAATAGCAGTTCAAGAAGGCGATTACACAAAAGATGCCTCAGCACAAAGTCAAACAACAATTAGTAATGTTCTTAATACTGGATTTATTAGTATTAAAGACCGTGGTATTACTTTTGATAAGATACAAGACTTACCAGAGAAAACACTTATTGGTCGTGCTGATATTGACTTCGATGGCGAACAAGAAGGTTTAGGCGAAAGTGGTATTGCTAGAGCTATACCATTTAGTTTAGTAGTTGACGAAGGTGGTGGTCTACAAGACAAAGACTTTAACGATAGTCAACTAGTTACTATTTCTGGAACAATCATAACCACTGTAGGCGAAATTACTTTACCAAACAATACTATCATCACACAAGCAGGCAATACAGCCGCGGTAGGTACAGTACAAGGCGATGTTAATACAGAAAACAAAGTAGTATTAGTTGGGTTAAGTGCAACAGCATTTAATACTACAGGACAACTACAAATTCAAGGAGGCACTGTTTTAGGTGCTGCAAGTGTTCCAACTAATGTTGTTAGTTCACAGAACTTGTTAGGAACAGCATTAACTAAAGTAGCCGACGGTATATATGGATCTACACCAATTACTAATGTAGGTGCAGATGACAGTCTTGTTAGAACACTAAAAACTGGCGACACTTATGCTACTATTGATAATAATTTAGATATTGGTGGTTGGATTGATGTTAGGGGTTTAATAGTTGACGGTAGAAGAGCAGTTGACTTTAACACAGGAACATCTCAATTAGAATTATGGACACCAGGGGATAATCTTTCATTAACACTAGAAGGATCAGATCCAGGTGCTGGACAATCAGTCAAGCATAATATCCGTGCAGCAACTTCAAGTATACAGATTGGTAGTACGTCAGTTGACAAGAGCGAACTACTATATGGCGGATTTGCAAGTGACTTTATGCAAAACAGTGGCATTGATAAAGACGAGCCGTACTTAAACACTCCTTGGATATTTACAAACTATATTCAGGCGCCAGGCGAATTAGATAGTACTGGCACAGGTATATCAATAGGCGCAGGTGGACGACACAGTGGAGCAGATCAGATTGCATTGGTAGTTAACGGAGCAGGAACAAGTACTGTTCTTATTGACTATGATGAAATTACATTAGGTGTCTCAGGATCTGTACGTCAAACTATTGCAGACGGTACAACAACTATTAATAACAGTTTAAATGTTAATACAGGTTCTGCTACTAAATTTAGTGTTGCTAATGCTACTGGTAATACAAGAGTATACGGTACATTAACTGTAGACGGTGCAGTAAACTTAGACAAAACTACACAATCAACAGGTACAACATCTGGTGCATTAATTGTAGATGGCGGAGTTGGTATTGCTAAAAACGCACATATTGGCGGTACACTTACTGTTGCCGGTAACGTTACATTAGGTGATGCTGCAACTGATACAGTTACATTTACAGCCGATGTTGCAAGTAGTATGATACCAAGTGCAGATGACTCTTACGATTTAGGTGCTAGTGATAGTGCTTGGAGGGATTTATACTTACACGAAAGTATTACATTCGAAGGTGCAACAACAGAAAATGAAATTGTAGTTCCAACTAACCTAGCAGATGCTTTAAGTATTAAAGATAGTGCAGGCGACTTAATTGTATTAGACACTACAACAAGTACTAATACAGTAACTATTACACCAAATACAACTGTTAGTGGTACGCTAGACGTAGGTGGTGCAGTAAACTTAAACGCCACTACAACTAGTACTAGTACAATAACAGGGGCATTAATTGTAGATGGCGGAGTTGGTATTGCTGAAAACGTACACATTGGCGGTACACTTACTGCCACTACACTTACTGGGCAAGTATCAGATGTATCTAATCACACTACAGACGATATAGACGAAGCTTCCGAGTCGCCAACAAATTTATATCATACAACACAACGAGCAAGAGATTCAATTAGTGCAAGTGGTTCGTTATCATATGATAGTTCGACTGGTGATGTATCATATACTGAACGTACCGATGCAACCATACGTGGATTATTTAGTGCAAGTGGCGATATATCATACAACGACTCAACTGGTGCAATAAGTTTTACTGCGGCGACGATGTATGCAGACTCAGATGCACGTGGTGCTATTAGTGCAGGTGGAGATTTATCATATGATAGTTCAACTGGTGAAATGAGTTATACTACACCAACTATGTATGCAGACTCAGATGCACGTAGTGCTATTAGTGTAACAGACGCAGGTGGAGATGGAAGTGCATCATATGATAGCTCAACAGGTGTTATTACCTATACAGGGCCGAGTGCAAGTCAAGTAAGAGCTCACTTTAGTGCTGGAACCAATATTGGTATTAGTGCAACAGGTGAAATTAGTGCAAGCCTAGGCTCGGCAGCAGTAGGTAGTGCAAGTCAAGTAACAGTAACTGAAGACCGTACTGATGCCGGCACATTCTATCCAGTATTTGTTACTGGTTCTACTGGAACTAAAGATTTAAAAATGGACGATACTTCAACTACTGGTTTAAGTTATGTTCCATCAACATCGACACTTAAAGCAACAACATTTAATGGTAATGCAACTACAGCTAACTTTGCTGACTTGGCTGAGAAATATGTTGGTGACGAAGCTTATGAGCCAGGAACAGTATTAGTATTTGGCGGTGACAATGAAGTTACCACAACAGACACTAAAGGCGATCGTAAGGTTGCAGGAGTTGTTTCAACTGATCCAGCTTACTTAATGAACAATCAACTTGAAGGCGACACAGTTGTTGATCTTGCATTATCAGGACGTGTTCCTTGTAACGTAATTGGAACTGTTGCTAAAGGTGATATGCTTGTAACTAGTGCAATTCCAGGATATGCTATTGTTGACAACGATCCTAAATTAGGTACAGTTATTGGTAAAGCAGTAGGTTCAAAAGACACAGATGAAAGAGGTGTTGTTGAAGTTGTTGTAGGACGTATGTAATAAATACAGTATAGGAGACAGTAGATGACGATTAAAACAATAAATCTTGGTAGTGTAGCAAATGACGGAACTGGAGATGATCTAAGAGAAGCATTTGAAAAAGTTGTTTATAACTTTAATGACCTAGATAATCGAACACCAGAAGCAACTACAGTACTTAATTTAGGTGCTGGCGAAGGTTTGTTTTCAAATAAAAATAATGCAGAGTTACAGTTTAAATCGCTTGTTGCAGGAAGTAATATCACACTGTCTTCAGATTCAAATGAGCTTACACTTGATGTTAATGCTGGCGTAACACAATTTGATATTGCTGCAGATGCTGGTAGTGTAACAATTACCGAAGGTAGCACTATTACACTAGCAGGCGGAACATCAATTACTACTGCACGAGACGGTAATACTATTACTATTAATTCTAGTGCTTTAACTAAACTAGAAGATGATCCGGCACCAAAACTAGCAGCAGGACTTAATGCTGATGGTAATGACTTAGGTGGCGTTGGTATAGTAACCGCAGCAACGGTAAATGCAAATTTTAACGGAAATCTTACAGGAAATGTACACGGCATTGATGTGCGAGAACTTAACTATTATCGCGAAAGTGAAAATAGTTGGAACTTTGGTAGTATTACACCTGTAGCAGTAACAAATTTATATGACTTTTTGTTTGCTACAACTAGTGTAGACTTTGGGTCTATCGGCGGCAATAACGTTAATGTAAGTTTAGATCTTGGTGATATTAACATCTAATTTTTCGATAAATATTGCTATATAAAGGAATTCTTGTATGGCGTTATGGAATGTATCCAACAACACACTTCTTAGAGAAATCGAAGAAGGAAAAACTCTTAGAGAACCTCGAGACGGAGAATCTCGAGCTGATAGTCTTCAGCCTATAGATTTAGATGTAGTTGCTGGTTCATCTTTAGAAGTTATTAGCGGGTCTCTTCCTCCTGGAATGAGAATCACCGATCAAAAAATTCAAGGAACTGCTTTTGAAGTTGCTCGACAAACAGAATTTAAATTTGTTTTACGTGCTACTAAAGATAACGAAATTGACGATCGAACATTTAGAATAAGTGTTAGTGGTGCAGACAAACCAATATGGGAAACTAGTGCAGGTTCTTTACCAGTTGGTAATAACGATACATTTTACATATTAGATAATAGTCCTATAGATTTTCAACTAATTGCAAATGATGATGATATTGAAGCAGGACAAACATTAGAATACTTTGTTGCTAGTGGCGATGGAGAATTACCACCTGGTATACAACTTACTAGAGATGGTAGAATTATTGGCGTTGTAGATCCTGTCCTTGCAATTGATACACTTGCAAACAATGGTTATTATGATACAAATGCTTACGGTGAGTATCCTTTTGATTTTGGTGTAAGAAGTGCAAACGGCTATGATAGTTTTTACTATGATATAGAATTTTATGATAAAAGTGTTGCTACTAAGTCACCTAAAAAATTAAATAGAAACTATCAATTCCGTGTAAGTGTAAGTGACGGAGATACTATTGAAAAACGTTTGTTTAGAATATTTGTTGTAGGAGATGATTTCCTACGTGCAGACAATACTATTATGCAATCAGGTAATACACTATTTGGTGCAGACGCCTCGCACATTCGAACTCCAATATGGCTAACTCCAGCAGACCTAGGATATCGAAGAGCTGATAATTATGTTACGCTCTATATGGATATCATTGATAGTAGCGATATTGTAGGTTTTGTAAACTATACTATTCAAGATTTTAATATAGACGGTTCTGAAAGTATTATTCCGCCAGGTCTTGAACTAGATCCAGGCAGTGGCGAATTAGCTGGCATAGTTCCGTATCAACCTAATATTACTAAAGAATACAAATTTACTGTACGAGCTACAAGATATGTAGGGCCAGCAACAAACACTGCACAAATTAGTTTTACAACATTTGAAGAAACTTTTGCTCAAACAAGAACACCAGCATCAAAATTAATAAGAAACTCCTTATATGAAATTTTAACTGTAGAAAATACAGACTATACAGAAGTTGGAGCTTCATCAAATACAGTTGGCACACAATTTAGAGCTTCAGGATCTACATCAGGTAATGGTGTAGCTAAATTAGCATCAGCACCGTATAATTTAAAAATAGTAAAAACTTCTAATTTAGAACAGTTATTAGATCAAACATTTAATATTAAAGGCACTATATTTAAAATTTCAGCAATCAATAATAGTAATCCAGGTTATGATGTAATTACATTATCTAAACCATTAGATGCATATTTAAGACAAAACGAAACATTTACAAAAACAATAGTAACTTCTGCTGTAGATACTAATTCTGCATTCAAAGACAAAACGTTTACTGTTAAAATGTTAGGTAAAGTTGATTCAAGAATTACTTGGCAAAGCATTAAAGCACTAGGTACTATTAATGCAAATTTAACAAGTACATTAAATATTGAAGCAACTACAAGTGTTCCTGATGCTGTTGTGCGATATAGTAAAACATCTGGAAGACTGCCACCTGGACTAAAATTATCAATTGATGGTGAAGTTTTTGGCAAGGTAACACAATTTGGAGAAAACATATATAGAAGTTTTTGGAAAACTTCTAGAGACTATGTTGCTAACGATATTGTAAAAGTTAATACCACATTATATAAATGTTTAGTTGCACACACTAGTAGTACAGAATTTATTAGTGATACAGCAAAATGGGAAGAATACGAAGGATTTGCTGTGTCAGGCTTAACAACGTTTGATGCAAATGATGGGATATTTGATTCTAATACTACTAGTGTCGACAAAACATATACATTTACAGCACAAGCCGAAGACCAGTTTGGATTTAGTGCAACTACTAAATCATTTACAATAACAATAAACGATCCTAATGATTTAACATTCAGTAATCTTTATGTTAAGCCATTCCTTGGATCTGCTCAACAATTTACATATAATAGTTTTATTAGTGACCCTATTGTGTTTACACCTTCGTCAATATATCGACCAAACGATTCAGAATTTGGTTTGCAAAAAGATTTAAAGATGTTAGTATATGCAGGAATTGAAAATGTTGCGATGGAAAATTTTGTTGCAGCAGCAGGAAAAAATCACAAGAAAAAACAATTCAAATTTGGTAAAGTAAAAACAGCAGTAGCTTATAGACCCGGAACAAGAGATACAGTGTACGAGGTTGTGTATGTAGATATTATTGATCCAATAGAAGCAACTAACGGAACTGTACAAAAAACTATTAACATAAAAACAAATAATAAACGTGTTATTAATGATGTTAGTTACGAAGAAAATGATAATAGTTCCGGAATTGAAAATAATGAACCAAATAGATTTAGACCAATAACTAATACAATAAAACTTGATAGTGATGCAATTAGTATTGATGGCAATAAACAAACTAAAAAATATATTAGTAACCTAACTAATATGAGAGATAATATTTCACAAGTTGGTGTTACTGATAATAATTTTTTACCTCTTTGGATGAGAACACCACAACTAAATAACATAGAAGCATTAGGGTATGTGCCGTGTGTAGTACTTGCATATTGTAAGGAAGGCACTTCGCAAGATATCCTTTTAAATATAAAAAATAATAGTTTTAATTTTAATTCGATTAACTTTGAAATTGATAGATACATAATAGATAGTACTCAAGGAAACAGTAACGAACAATACATTGTTTTCGCAAATTATGACTTTAACATTTGATAAGATAAATACTGTACTAGGAGAATAACAATATGTCAAGCGTACCAGGAAGCAATATAGTAAACACCACAGATTTGGATACAGAGTTCCCTGTACCCGGACAAGATAACGATTCACAGGGGTTTAGAGATAATTTTGCAGTTATCAATAATAATGCAACTTCAATAAAAGCAAGACTTGAAGACTTAGAAGCAAACGCAGTACGTATTGATTCTACTGGTACTGGAACTTATGATACTACAAACGTTTTTGAAGATCTAAGTGCTGGCGGCACAGCAAGAATAGTTAGACCAACATTACAAGCACAACGAGAAGTTGTTGACGCTGTTGGTAATTCTAGTGGTGTAACTACTATTGATTTTGCTTTAGGTAACTATCATACAGTTACGTTAACAGGTGATACGACTATTGCTTTTACTAATGTACCTGATAGTGGTTACTATGGCAAATTTATTTTACATTTTACTGCTACATCAGGACCGCATAATTTAGAGTTTAGCAGTGGTCTTACATTACGTGTTGAAACTAATTCGGCATCGTTCTTTAACGGTACTACACCAATTGGCACCGGCGAAGTACACCTTGTAGAAATTCACACATATACAGGCAGTACTGAATATTTTGGTAGATACATCGGACAATACTCCTAATGCATCCATTGTTTGAAAATACTCAAGATCTAACGGATAGTGATTTAGAAGAAAAAATTATCCAATTAAATAGAAAGTATTGGCAGACTCCTAATGCAGAAGTTCAAAATCAAATAACACTTCTAATTGATAGTTACAAACTTGAGCTCGAAACTCGAAGAACAAATCAAAAACTTATTAACGATGCAATGGGCAATGATGATAAATCAGAGCTTGACAAATTAATAAAAGTACGCTAAACTATATATATGCTTATGAAAACAGATGAACTCGGTATCCCACGATTTTCTAATCGTGATCTAATTGATATGATATACAGCGGCAATGTAGATAAATGCCACGTAGTTCTATGCGAGCAATCAGATGATGTAGACAAGTTTAATGAGGCTATGGAAGAACAAGGCTTTGATAAACTACAAAAGTATATTCCATTAGATGTAGACGAAAAAACTTTTGACGGTGTATGTCAAAGTGAATGGTTTATGCCTGATGAATACAAAGACATTAATGTATATGAGTATGTACTAGGCAAAGCAGAAACACCTTGTCCACAGCACGTACAAGAGCGTATATGGGAAGAACTACACGAATACAAGAATCGTGGTATGGCGCCATTGCTACGCTATATGATCTATCTTGTAGACTTTATGCGTGAGAATGATATTGTATGGGGTGTAGGTAGAGGTAGCTCTGTAGCAAGTTATGTGTTATACTTAATAGGTGTACACAAAATTAATTCAATTCAGTTTGACCTGGATTGGCGAGAGTTCTTGAGATAAATACGTACATAACTCACTAGGAGAGATAAAATGGCACTAAAAGGTAATGCAAGAAAAACATACAAAACAATGCGAGGAAAATCAATCGATATGGACTTGTTACAACAACGTAACGAATTAACTCCAGCTGTTGGTAATGCTCGTGTTAACGCTAGAGGCGATGAGATTGGCCCAGGTGGAAAAATTATTCGTAACAAAGAAGATGTACTTAAAGAATATTATGAAAGTACTAATCGTGTTCCGGACGAGCCAATGCCTACACAAGAAGTAGAAGTAAAAGAAGAGGCTCCGGCACCAAAAGCAACAAAGACTAGAGCTCAAAAGAAAGTAGAAGAGCAAGGGATTGAAGAAGATCCTAAGATGGCAGCAGAATTCGGCGACGACGAAGACTGGGTTGAAGATGCCGACGGAAATTTTGTACCAAAAAGCGAGGCGTAGATGGAAATTAATGCTGGTTCAGTAGGTCTGACTACTCGAGTAAAGGGTAATGTAAGACCAATTCGTAATCGTGTAATTGTAAGCGATATGGAGTTTGGTGAACAAACTACTAAAGGTGGAATTATTATTTCATCAGATGACGGACTAGACAGAGGTATTAAACCTCGTTGGGGACGAGTAATATCAAAAGGAACTGAAAACAATGATCCTTATGATATTGGAGACTGGATACTTGTAGAACACGGTCGTTGGACACGTGGTTTTGAAGTTGAGATGGACGACGGTACTGTACAAATGATGCGTACTGTAGAAGCAGAAAGTATTTACGGTTGGCAAAGTGAACGACCAGATGATGTAGTATTCGGTAATGCTGTAGATGCAGGTGATGTAGCAACAGCAAGGCCAGAAGATTTTGGAGCAGGTGCTTAATGACAAACGTATTTAGAGATATTGACACATTTGCTGTAGCGTGTGATCAACCGCCAAGTGAAGCAAATTATAAAATGTATCTAAGTCTTGTAGATGAAGAAATGGATGAACTATTAGAAGCTGTTGCCGCAAATGATAAAGTAGAACAACTTGATGCTCTAATAGACATTTTAGTTGTTACTATGGGCGCAATACGTGCCGCAGGTTGGGATGGAGAAGCAGCCTGGAAAGAAGTAATGGACACAAACTTTGCTAAGATTGATCCAGAAACAGGTAAAGTACGCAAGCGTGAAGACGGCAAAGTACTAAAACCAGAAGGCTGGAAAGCCCCCGAATTAGCACAATTCATAAAATAACTCAAAATAATACTTGACTTCTAGAAGTTTATACGCTATAATATAGTATATAAATTACTAGGAGTCTTTATGTTATTACCCACACCGCAAACAGCAGGCCTTGGCACGACAGGCGCCACTGGAATTGCACTTATGATTTTACACACAACAGGATACTTAATTGGATGGGCTTGGCCTATTCTTTATGTATTTTTAATTATTTCTGGAATTGGGCAAGAAAACAGAAAAGGTAAAAAGTAATGGCAATACACGCAACTATCGACTTAGAAACTATTGATACAAAGCCAGGTGCTACAGTACTAAGTTTAGGAGGAGTTAAATTTAACCCTTTTGACGATAGTGAGCCTCACAGCGAAATGTATTTTAAAGTCTGTATCGACGATCAAGATAGTTTAGGACGTACATCAAGTGACGATACTATCGCTTGGTGGGGTAAACAAGATCCAAAAATTATGGAAGAAGCATTTGATCAAACTG
>ERZ1047472.1345-NODE-1345-length-19316-cov-6.120295_pt1 | contig 19316 bp, 19 predicted proteins | sample MGYA00383095_ERZ1047472 | MGnify/ENA primary metagenome ERZ1047472 (study PRJEB29581, sample SAMEA5548365) | metagenome | biome: marine; feature: coastal; material: water | depth 1 m | study: Short-term variability in the microbial, nano- and picoplankton... | reverse complement strand
ACCAGCGACCCAATGATTAACAGTCATTTGCTCTACCAACTGAGCTAAGGCGGAGTAGTCGTGTAGGACCCATGAGGTCATACAGGAGAGCGCGTAGTTTAATGTCTGCCCTTCCAATTGCAATACTCTGGCTTAGGCAATTGCTCAAGGAATTCCCTAGAGCGGCGGTCTTTCATTGCAGTCGCCTGAAGGCTCGGAGTATGGAACGTTTATTTCCGTCCGCTTTAATATCCAACCGAACCACCAGCCGATTTTCATTCACAAGTTGGTAACGCTCCAGCACATCAATGCCGCTGGTTTTTGAGGCGATGACTAACGCGTCCTCTTCCCACCCTGCTTGAACCCGCCAAATCCCTCTGTCTTTGAGGCCCCAGCTAACGTCCCGATAGACGCCGGGAAGATGCTGGACACCCATGGAATCGTCGCCAAGCTCAATCTCGATTCTATTGGCCTCTAAAACCTGAAAGCCATCTGCAACGATGGCCAGGCCTGAACCACGACGAATACGCTCAATTTCCGAACGCGTGGACAACCGATTTTTGCTCAGCGGCCGCTTATCTGGGCGCATTGCCTCGGCGATATCGTCTGAGGATGTGTTGTCCACCAACCACACCCCGGACAAGGGCACCACTGTGGTTGGTGTAGACGCTAACTCGAGGTTGGCGCACCCCATTGCAAACGTGCCCAGCAACCCGAGCACAAAGTACCTAACCGACGGCCTAAGACTTTTCATATGCCCCTATCCCGGTTCATTGCGAAGATGGCGCGTCTGGTGACGAAGCGCTTGGGCTGTTTCATCGATCAGTTGGGCCATGATCTCTGCAACCGGCTTCACATCATTGAAGTAAGCAATGCTTTGGCCGGCCCCTGAGTGAATCAAGGGCTCGATGTCGTGCTCTTCTATCGCACCGAGCAGATCCCCGACCAGCACATCTTGATAGGGCATTTTCAACGGTGCCGGCGCACCCTCGGCTTCCCAAGCTTGGCTCCAGCCAGTTCGTACCTGACGGAAGGGCTTGCCGCTTTCGGATCGCGTGATCACCGTGTCTGCGCTGCCAGCTTGAATCAGCTTATCCCGGTTAACCGGGTGCATATCGCCTTGGTGTTCTGAAGACAACAGCCATGCGGTACCAAGCCACACGCCTTGAGCGCCCATGGCCAAAGCCGCGGCTATGTGCCGGCCCGTTGCCACCCCACCTGCTGCCAAAACAGGAATGTCTCCAGCGGCGTCGACAATTTGCGGCACTAAAGAATAGGTTCCAATGGGACCCGTATGGGCTCCGGCATCGTAGCCTTGGGCCACAATCACCTCTACTCCTGCGGCTATCGCCTTAGGCACATGATGTGGGCTACCTATCAAGGCCAAAGTACATTTACCGCGTTCTTTGGCTTCGCCAACCACATCGGCCGGCGCGCCAATGCCGCAAGCCAGCATATCTACATCGCTTTCCATAACCGCGCGCAACTGCTCTTGTTCAATTTCTTTTGAGCGTATAAAGCGTGTGCGCATACCGGGCTTAGTAGCTTTGGGTACGTGGTGGCGCTGAATTAGCTCATCGACGAAAGCACGATGCTCCTCGGGAATTTCTGCCTCAATGGCCTCACGAGAATTATGTTCTGGCATTCCCGGCGGCAGCACGAGATCAACACCAAAGGGGCGATTGCCCACGAGCTGACGAATATGCGCCAGCTCTTGGGTAATCTCATGGGGGAATCGACGAGTTGCGCCATAAACCCCGAAGCCACCGGCATTGGTGATAGCCGCAACGGTTTCCACATCATGAGCAAAGCCAAATATTGGACTATCGATACCAAATCGCTCGCACATCGGACTCCAGATAGCACTCATCGTCTTCTCTTCGCTCCCTCGGTTATCGCTGCTCGGCCTGTTATCTCCGCTGAGCCTGTTATCTCCACTCAAGTTGGCCTCCTCTTGGAATCCTCTTGAGATCCTCTTGGTTCCTGCTCCCAACTTGAGCCTCATTATTACCGTGAGCCAGCGACGAAACAAACCACCTTCCATCACCGATGCAGAAAGATGCCAACTCTACCCATTGTTAACGGTTATCGTTTGGCCTTGCTCAAGGTGATACGGCTTTTATTGCGGGCTACGGTCCTAGGCCCAATGCCCTTCACTTCTTCGAGCTCCTGAACATCGCGAAAAGGCCCAATCTCAGTACGATAACGCACGATGGCCTTGGCCTTGGACAACCCAACACCTTTCAGGGCAGCGGCCAGTTCCTCAGCCGTCGCTGTATTGAGATCGACGGTACCAGGGACAATAGGCCCGCCCGCCTGATTTGAGACACCGCCCACGCTCTTGCTTGCGAAATACTGTTGAGCATCCGTCGCATTGCCGGTATCCGCATTCGTCCATCCCGTGAAGGACATACAGCCCAGAGCCATTAGGAGAAACCGCGAAAGTGGCAGTCGCCACCTGGGCGCCAGCGCTGTTTGATCAATTGTTTGATCGACTGTTTGGGGTGGTTTTTGAGTCGAGGAAAGGTCCATTGCAATCTCCTGTTGTAGTGGAGATACAACCCTAGTGGTGTGATATCAGCGCCGATAGCGCAAGGGTCGCACTGCCCTGCCCGTAATAACTGCTTGCTGGGTAGGCTCGTGCTAGTCGCTCGGGTCCGCCTGGCCGATGCCTTTTTGTACGTTCGTAGCTTGCGGCGGGTTTTTCTCTAAGGCCTGCTCCGCCGCAGCCAAGGCTTTCTTGAGCTTGCGCACTTGCATGCGTAGGGGTAGGTGTCGAACTAGGTTATAAAACCACCCCAACACTATCCCAAGCACCAGGGCCATAAGCAGCCACCAGAAAATGCTCAAGGTAAACGGGGTCTGCCAACTGACAAAACTTAACGCGACTTGTTGCTGATTGGCCGCCAACGCGGCAAATAGAAAGACAAGAAGTAAAAGACAGAAGAAAAAAAGCGACTTAAGCCAAGACACGATAATCTCCGCAGAGGACTGCCATTAGGATTCTTCTGGATTTCCCTGACTGCGCTCAAGGGCTGCGTTGACTCGGTCTCGCAACTCTTTGCCAGGTTTGAAGTGGGGTACGTGCTTGCCGGCCAAGCCCACGGACTCGCCGGTCTTTGGGTTACGGCCAATACGGGGGGCTCTGTAGTGCAGCGAAAAACTGCCAAACCCCCGTATTTCGATGCGCCCACCCGATGCTAGGGCTCCTGACATTTGTTCCAGCATGGTTTTCACCGCCAGTTCAACGTCCTTACTCGTGAGCTGAAGCCCACCGGCATGAGCCTGAGCCTCGACCATACGGTCGATCAGCTCGGACTTTGTCATGCTCGTTTCCTTCATCGGGTTCCGCTCGGTTCGCTACAAATTAAAGCGTCGGTCTCTGACTAGGCTAGGCCTAGTCGTCTTCCGGCTTGTTCATCTGTGCTTTGATCAAATCACCAAGGGTCGCAGGACCAGAGCGATCGCTCTCCTGCTTCTGGTGATCCTTAACCGCTTGTCGCTCCTCTTCCATATCCTTGGCCTTAATGGACAAGCCGATGGTGCGATTCTTACGATCCATGTTGATGATCTTCACTTCAAGCTCTTCGCCTTCCTTCAACACGTTGCGAGCGTCTTCCACCCGGTCAATGCTGATTTCAACGGCCTTGAGCAATCCGGTTACATCTTCGGAAAGCTCGATAATGGCTTCCTTAGGCTGCACTTCGATCACCGTACCTTTCACGATATCGCCGCGATCGTGCTCTGCTGCGTAATCTGAGAAGGGGTCTTTTTCCATCTGCTTGATGCCCAAGGAGATGCGCTCGCGCTCAGGATCAACAGATAGGATGATGGTTTCGATCTGCTCACCCTTGGAATAACGGCGTACCGCGGTTTCGCCTGGCTCGTTCCAAGAAATATCAGACAAGTGCACCAAGCCATCGATGCCGCCTTCCAAACCAATGAAGATTCCAAAGTCGGTGATCGACTTGATCGTACCGGTAATGGTATCGCTCTTGGCGTGGGCAATACTGAAGGACTCCCAAGGGTTGGGTCGGCACTGCTTGATACCCAAAGAAATGCGTCGGCGTTCCTGATCGATATCGAGAACCATAACTTCGGTCTCGTCGCCCACAGAAACAACCTTGGATGGGTGGATGTTCTTGTTAGTCCAGTCCATTTCGGAAACGTGTACTAAGCCTTCAACACCTTCCTCGATTTCAGCAAAGCAGCCGTAATCGGTGAGGTTGGTGACGGTGGCCATAACCCGAGCACCCTCGGGGTAGCGACGTACGATATCTGCCCACGGATCATCACCCAGTTGCTTCATACCCAGGCTTACGCGGTTCTTCTCACGGTCGAACTTAAGAATACGAACGTCCACTTCGTCACCAACATTGACCATTTCGCTCGGATGACGAATACGCTTCCAAGCCATATCGGTGATGTGCAGCAGGCCGTCAACGCCGCCAAGGTCTACGAAGGCACCGTAATCGGTCAGATTCTTCACAATACCCTTAACGTCCTGACCTTCTTGCATGGAGGCCAACAACTCTTCGCGCTCATGGCTGTTCTCTTCTTCCAGAACCGCTCGTCGTGATACCACGACGTTGTTGCGCTTTTGGTCCAGCTTGATCACTTTAAATTCAAGCGGCTTGCCTTCTAGGTGCGCGGTTTCGCGCAGTGGGCGAATGTCCACCAAGGAACCGGGCAAAAACGCGCGGATGTCGTTCACATCCACTGTAAAACCGCCCTTGACCTTGCCATTGATGATGCCAATGACCACTTCGCCTTGCTCGCTGGCTTCTTCCAGCTTTTCCCAGCTTTCAGCGCGACGGGCCTTTTCACGGGATAAACGTGTTTCACCGAAGCCGTCGTCTACCACTTCCATCGCAACCTTCACTTGGTCGCCAATCGTCAGCGTGCAAACGCCCTCTTCGTTGAGAAATTGATTCTTTGGGATAACCCCTTCGGACTTCAGTCCTGCGTGTACGACAACCCAGTCGTCGTCAATATCTACCACCGTGCCGGTTACGATGGACCCGGGTGCCATCTCGATGGTGTTTAGGCTTTCTTCAAATAGGTCGGCAAATGATTCGCTCATAGTGTTGGTCTGCCGAGGTAGCTCAGAGCGTAAGCGCGAGCCAGCCAAACGGCGGAACTCTCCGTTGGTTAGTTAACGTTAATGCAGAGGGATTTGTTTCCAAGCCCAGTTCTTTGCAAGCTTTTGTACTCGATGAGATTGCCTCACCCAGACCGCTTGCACCTAACCGTTACCCAAACTTACTTAATCGAAAGTTGCGCTATTACCGTTGCCACCACCTCGTCAATAGACATGTGGGTACTGTCAATAATTAGCGCGTCTTCCGCTGGTTTGAGCGGCGCTACTGCACGATTTCTATCCCGCGCATCACGTTCTTGGATCTGCTCGAGAAGGGCGCGCAAATTAACACCCAAACCTTTGTTTTTCAACTGGTTATAGCGTCGTTCTGCTCGGGCTTCCGCCGAGGCATCAAGAAAGACCTTTACCGGCGCATCGGGAAATACCACGGTTCCCATATCGCGCCCATCAGCCACCAATCCCGGTGCCTTTCGAAAGCTCTGTTGCAGCGTCAGGATGGCCCCACGAACCGGCGGTAAAGCCGCTACCTGAGAGGCGCTATTACCCGCTTCCTCGGTACGAATTCCATCGGTTAAGTCGGCGCCATCGACCGTGACTTTGCCATCAGCAAAAACAATGTCGAGCTGTTCGCTGAGGGCGACTAACGACGCCTCATCAGCCAAATCAATTCCTTTAGCCAACCCTGCCACGGCGATGATGCGGTACAGGGCTCCACTGTCCAGCAGGTGCCACCCCTTGGCATCGGCAACCAAACTGGCCACCGTGCCTTTTCCGGCACCACTAGGGCCATCAATGGTGACTACAGGAATAACGGCGATGCCATCTGATTTCATCACGGCCTTGCCTTAGTTCTCGGCTTTGTCCGCGGCCTGACGCTTAGCCGCCGCCGCACGTATTAGCGCTAAGCCCTGCGCTTCATCATCGGTGTCGATGGCAGCAGCCAAGCTCTTAAGGTTTTGGGAATACTGTTCCAAGGCTTGAGCGAGGGCACCACGGTTCAATCGCATAATGCGCCACCACAGTTCCGGGTTAGCCGCAGCAATGCGGGTGAAGTCCCGAAAACCACCACCGGTTAACGCCAAGTGCGACTCCTCTACTTGCTCCATAAAGGCAAAGGCCAGCAGGTGTGGCAGGTGGCTGGTGACTGCCAAGGCCGCATCGTGGTCAACGAACCCAAGGGTCATGGTATTGGCGCCTAAGGCCTGCCAAAAATCGGCACAGGCTTGCTGAGCCAGATCCGAGGTGTGTTCCAGCGGCGTTATAACCACCGTACAGCCATCAAACAGCGACCCATCCGCCGCCTGGGGACCACTTTTTTCCGAGCCGCTGATGGGATGACAGGGCACAAATCTCTCGGGTACAGAACCGTGCTCTTGTATCGCTTCGATAATTGGACCTTTGACACTGCCCACATCAAAAACCAGCCCCGGATGGTCCGCCAGATCCATGACCCAAGACGCCACCAAATCACTGGGGACGCACAGGGCGATCAAGTCCGCATTCTCGGGTACCCGGTCACTGACAGCATCCAGTAGCCCATTGTCCAAGGCCCATTGGGCGGACTCTGTATGGGCTTCGATGCCCACCACTCGGTGGGCTAGGTTTCTTTCTTTAACGGCTTTGCCGATAGACCCACCAATCAGACCAACGCCGACAATGGCCAATGTGGCTGGTTTGTCGGTGCGCGTGTTCACGATTCGGTATTTGCTTTCGACCTAGCGCCGACCTGAGCCAAAACGCTTAAAAAACGCTCATTTTCTGCCGCTAGACCAATGCTGACCCGCACATGATTCGGCAGACCGTATTCGGCAATGGCACGCACGATAACCCCCTCTTTCAACATTCGCTGAAACAAGGCGTCTCCGGGTTCGCCGCAATCAAAGGCCACAAAGTTCCCCGCTGAAGGAATGTAGTCGTAGCCCAGAGCGCTAAGTCCCTGAGTCATTTGGGCCATGCCTGCCCGATTTAGCACAACACTCTCGTTGACGTAATCGTCATCGTCCAACGCTGCAAGGGACGCCGCCATGGCCAATGCGTTCACATTGAAAGGCTGTCGCGCTCGGTTCAACAGATCCGCAAACTCCGGACTGGACGCCCCGTAGCCGAAGCGCACGGCGGCGAGGCCATACACCTTGGAGAAGGTGCGGGTGACGATAAGATTTGGAAAGCGGCCAAGCAGCGACGCGCCGTTCGGATGATCATCGGCGTCTGCGTATTCTAAGTACGCCTCGTCCAGCACCACCCAGACATGCTCAGGCAAGGCTTCCAAAAACGGCAACAGCTCAGAGTCCGGCGTGCGCGTCCCCGTTGGATTGTTAGGGTTGGCGATAAAAACCAGTCGCGTTTGATCCGTCACCGCATCCAACATGGCGGGTAGATCTGCGCCATAGGCTTTTGCCGGAACCGTCACTAAATCACCACCGCAGCAAGTGACTGCTAACCGATACACCACGAAGCTGTGCTCGGCCACAATGGCCTGGGCACCGGGTTCCAAAACCACCCGTGCGATCAGATCCAACACGTCATTGGAACCATTACCCAAGGTCAGCTGGGCCGGATCTAATCCGATCTTTTCTGCCAGCCTTGCCTTCAGCACGAAGCCACCGCCGTCGGGATAGCGCGACAGCTCCTTGCTGGCATCGGCTATTGCTTGCTGAACTTTTTCACCGGGACCCCGAGGATTTTCGTTGCTGGCCAGCTTAACGATGTCGTTAATCCCAAGTTCGCGGGCGACTTCGTCAACAGGCTTGCCGGGTTTGTATGGGTTTAGCGCGGCTATACGTGGATTAATGGATCGATGTTGTTCCACAACTACTCCTGCTCTGTGGCCTTGGGATAGGACCCTAAGACTCGCACTTCGAGGGCAACCTCTTTCACAGCCTGCAGAGCGGCTTCCGCCCCAGGCTGAGACTGATGTCCGTCAAAGTCGATAAAAAAGACATAGGACCAATCGCCGGAACGGGCTGGCCGGGTCTCGATTCGTGTTAAGCCGATTTGATTAGCCTCAAAGGGGGCCAACACCCTCAGCAAGGCACCGGGTTCGTTTTTCACAGACACCAAAATGGAGGTTTTATCGTCCCCACTGGGACCCACATATTGCTTACCCAGGACCAAGAACCGGGTTTTGTTATGGGGGTTGTCTTCAATTCGGGTAGCCAGTACTCGCAGCTCGTAACGCTCAGCTGCAGTTTCGCCGGCTACGGCCAACAAAGCCGGATTCGCCGCTGCTTGCTTGGCCGCCTCGGCGTTGCTGGCAACGGCGGTTCGAGGCACTCCGGGATAATGTTGATCCAGCCAGGCGCGACACTGAGCTAGGCTTTGCGCGTGCGAGACGATGGCCGTCACTGGCTGGTCGGCCCCGGCGCTTTGCGAGCGCATCAGCGCATGGTGGATGGGCAGCACGACTTCCGCGCACACCCGTAACGTTGTACCCAACAAGCAGTCTAGGGTGTGATTGACCATGCCCTCGGTGGAGTTCTCAACCGGCACGACACCGTAATGACAACCACCGGCCTCAACTTCCCGGAACACCTCGTCAATGGATGCCATGGGCGAGGTCTGAACAAAGTGCCCAAATTGCTTGATGGTGGCCGCTTCGGTATAGGTGCCTTGAGGGCCGAAGTAGGCCACGCTCATCGGCGTTTCTAGCCCTAAACAGCAGGCGGTGATTTCTCGAAATAGCAGTTCAACATCGGCGTCGGATAGCGGCCCAGAATTCTCTGCCGTCAAACGCTGTATGATCTGAGCAACCCGCTCCGGCCGATAGAACACGGTATCCGGTTGATCGGGATCCACCGGTTGCTGTTCTTTGATTTTCCCTACTTCTAGGGCGCACTGGGCACGTTCGTTCAGCAGGGTTAGCAGCTGCCCATCCAGCGCATCAATGCGCTCACGAAGGGGTTTTAACAGATCATCATCCGCGCTCATTTTCAAATTCGCTCATGAAAGTTACCAATGCCTCTACCGATGCCATGGGCACGGCGTTGTAAATGCTGGCACGCATGCCGCCCACGCTACGGTGTCCTTTCAAGTTGAACATACCCCGCGCTTCCGCCTGAGCCAAAAAGTCGGCATCAAGGGCGCTATCGGCCAAGGTGAAGGGCACGTTCATGACGCTGCGATCCTGCATGGCGACTGGCGCAGTGTAGAAGTTGCTGGCATCAATGGCGTTATAAAGCAGATCGGCCTTTGCCTGATTTTGCTCTGCCATACCCGCTAAGCCACCATGGGCTTTCACCCACTTAAATACTAAGCCAGCCAGATACCACGCATAGGTTGGCGGAGTATTGGACATGGATTCTGCATCCGCCTGCACCGCGTAATCCAAAAATGTTGGCGTAATCCCGCGGGCTGAGCCGCACAGATCTTTGCGCACGATAATCACGGTCAAACCAGCCGGACCGATGTTCTTTTGTGCTCCCGCGTAGATTAGACCGAAGTCATCTACATTCACCGGACGAGACAAAATGTCCGATGACATGTCTGCGACCAAGGTCTTATGCTTGGGAAATTCCTTGAACTGCACCCCGCCAATGGTTTCGTTGGAGCAAACATGCAGCAGCGTCGCGTTATCGCTGAGCTGCCAATCCGCCGATGCCGGGATGTGGTCGTAGTTCGTGTCACTGCTGGACGCCGCCACATTCACCTTGCAGTACTTTCCGGCTTCCTTGATGGCTTTTTTGGACCACGCACCGGTATCGATGAAGTCCATGGTGTCATCGTCCCCGGTCAGATTCATGGGAATACCGGCGAACTGTCCGGTGGCCCCGCCCTGCAGGAACAGCACATGGTAATCGTCGGATATGGCAAACAAGTCGCGTAAATCCTGCTCGGCTTGAGCTGCGATATCCACGAAGGTCTTGCTGCGATGGCTCATTTCCATCACCGACATGCCGCTGCCTTGGTAATCCAGCATCTCAGCGCTGGCTTGAGCCAACACTTCTGTGGGTAATGCTGCCGGGCCAGCGGAAAAGTTATGGGTTCTTGCCATGGGTCTTACTACTCCAGTTAGTGGCCAAAAAAACGTGCACCCTCACCCTCAAACTCGAGCGCGTATTCGCGCTCGAACGCTCCTTACTCAGTGTCGCCGGTGTTGGCGCCATCTTCGTCTTCCGACGGGGTTTCTTCTTGCTCTTCAATGCGGCTGACGCTGTTGAGCTTTTCTTCTTCGCGAAGCTTGATCAGACGAACGCCTTGGGTGTTTCGTCCCAACAGCGACACCTCATCCCCCTTGGTTCGCACCAAGGTGCCCATATTTGAGATCAGCATGAGTTCATCGCCGTCGAAAATCTGCACGGCGCCAACCAGAGCGCCGTTGCGATCACTGGTTTGCATGGCGATAACGCCCTGAGCGCCGCGACCACGCAACGGGAACTCTTCCAAGGAGGTACGCTTACCGTAGCCGTTTTCACTGGCCGTCAACAGGTAGCCCTTGTCCGCTGGGATGATCAAGGAAATCAGACTGTGACCCGCCGGTAGCTTAATGCCCCTGACTCCCTTGGCGCTTCGTCCCATGGCACGCACATCCGACTCTTTAAAGCGAGTCGCTTTACCCGAACTGGCGCATAGCAATATATCCCGACTACCGTTGGTGATGGCCGCACCAACCAAGGTGTTGTCGTCTTCAAGATCGAGGGCAATCAGACCGCTGTTTCTGGGGCGGGAAAACTGCTCCAGCGGCGTCTTCTTCACCGTACCATTGGCCGTGGCCATAAAGACGAAGTGATCGCTGGCGTATTCCTTGATCGGCAGCACGGCAGTGATGCGCTCTGCACTGTCTAGCGGCAGCAAATTAACCATGGGCCGGCCCTTGGCGCCCCGACTGCCTTGAGGAATACCAAATACTCGCAACCAGTACACTTTGCCCAAGTTGGAAAAGCACAGCAGCGTGTCGTGGGAGTGAGCCACCACCATATGCTCGACGAAGTCTTCGTCTTTCACCGCGGTAGCGGCCTTACCCCGGCCACCCCGGCGCTGGGCCTGATAGGTATCCAGAGGCTGAGTCTTCGCGTAACCCTGATGAGAGATGGTTACTACCAAATCTTCTTCGTTGATCAGATCTTCATCGGACAGATCCAGCTGACTGCTGACAATATCCGTACGCCGATCATCGCCGTAGGTTTCTCGAATCTCTTCCAGCTCGCCACGCACCACTGACGTCAGGCGTTCGTGGGAACCCAAGATATCCAGCAGATCGGCAATCTCATCCAGCACACCTTGGTAATCTTCCATCAGCTTGTCCTGCTCCATGGCAGTCAAACGGTGCAGACGAATTTCCAAAATGGCCTGGGCTTGCTCTTCGGTGAGTCGATAGCGCTCTTCTACAAAGCCGAAATCCTCGGACAAACCCTCGGGCCGGCAAGCATCGCTGCCAACACGATCCAGCAGCTCAAATAGCGCCTTGGCCTCCCAGCGGCGCTCTATCAGAGCCACCCGCGCATCCGCCGCCGACGGTGATTTCTTGATGAGCTCAATAACCGCATCAATGTTGGCAAGGGCTACGGCCTGACCTTCAAGAATGTGGCCACGCTGGCGCGCACGACGCAGCAAGTAAAGGGTGCGGCGAGTCACTACTTCCTGACGGTGCTGCAAAAATGCCTGCAACATTTGCTTCAAGTTCAGCAGCTTGGGCTGCCCCTGAACCAAGGCCACGCAGTTGATGCCAAAAACGCTTTGCAGCTGAGTTTGGGTATATAGGTTATTCAGAATCACTTCACCGGATTCACCACGGCGCACTTCGATAACCACGCGCAAACCGTCTTTATCCGATTCATCGCGGAGCTCGCTTATGCCTTCGATACGTTTTTCTTTTACCAACTCGGCGATTTTCTCGATCAGCCGGGCCTTGTTCAGCTGAAAAGGAATCTCGGTGATAATAATCTTTTCCCGGCCCTTGGCGTCGGTTTCCACCTCGGCGCGACCGCGCACATAAATCCGCCCACGACCCGTGCGATAAGCCTGCACAATGCCCGCCCGGCCATTGATGATACCGCCAGTTGGAAAATCGGGACCTTGAATGTGTTCCATCAGATCGTCGATGGAGATTTCTGCATCTTCTAGCACCGCCAAACAGGCGTTCACCACCTCGGTGAGGTTGTGGGGCGGAATGTTGGTGGCCATGCCAACGGCAATACCTGAACTGCCATTCACCAGCAGGTTGGGCACCCGCGTCGGCAACACTTCGGGCATGGTCAGGGAGTCGTCGTAGTTGTTAACGAACTCCACGGTGTCCTTGTCTAGGTCTGCCAGAAGTTCTGAGGCCATCTTCGCCATGCGCACCTCGGTGTAACGCATGGCAGCCGGCGGATCGGCATCAATGGAGCCAAAGTTACCCTGACCATCCACGAGCAGGTAGCGCATGGAAAAGTCTTGGGCCATCCGCACTACGGTGTCGTAAACCGCGGTATCCCCGTGAGGGTGGTATTTACCAATCACATCCCCGACCACTCGGGCAGACTTCACGTAGGGCCGGTTGTAGGTATTGTTCAGCTCATTCATGGCGAAGAGCACACGTTTATGCACTGGCTTCAAACCATCGCGAACGTCGGGCAAAGCCCGCCCAACGATGACGCTCATGGCGTAATCGAGGTAGGACTGCCGCAGCTCGTCCTCAATATTTACTGGGTGAATATCTTGGGGATCTGGAGGGGTAACTTCTGACATAAATAGCGCGTTTGCGACCAACGAAAATAATCCCCTATCCTACCACATCGGGGACTCAGAAGGGCCATAAATAGGCCCCAATCCGACCCGGTTCTAGGGGTTAATTTCGTGCCCTATGAAGGGATAAAAAGAACGAAAATCCGGTACACGCTTTGGGACATATTGAAGGGCTTGGAACGTCACTGTCGAGATGGTCGCTGGACGTGCAGCAGGTGACCGGACTTAATCCAAAGTTTGGCGCCGCCGTTTTTAGCCACTGCACGAAAACTCGCCCCATCAGGCAGTCGCAGCCAGTCGTTTTTCACCAGCTGCTCGCCAGCTACAACCACGGTACCGTCTATCACCAGCATCTCCAGGCCGCCCACCGCAGCCTTCTCCAGCGCAGCATCGGCATCCAGCTTGAAATAAATCACCGTCTCGCGTTCATCTTGATGCAGCAGCCCGGTAGCCACACCGTCAACCGGTGGCCCCAGCTCATCGGCCATGGTTTTGCGGAACTGCAGCCGATCCGCCATATCAAACTGCCAAAGCTTGACGAAAATTGTGCAGCCAATTGCGGATCTCGGCTGGTGCGCCGTGGTAGGCGGGTTCCGCACATAGGTGCCCGCCGGATAATCGCCATGCTCATCCTGAAACACACCTTCCAGGACGATGAATTCTTCGCCACCCGCGTGGGTGTGCGGCGAAAACTCGCTGGCAGGTGCGTAACGCACAATACTGGTGGCCCTAGCCACCTCATCCCCTAGACGATCCAGCATGCGTCGTTCTACTCCTGCCATAGGCGACTGGCTCCAAGGCAGCTCAGCAGAGTGAATTGTTACCACAGCAGAAAAGTCCGCGTTGATTTCCATTGGATTGCCTCATCACATTGTTTTGCAGCGGCGCGCTGTTTTTGAGCGACACGCTATTTTAAAGCCGCGCGCTGTTTTAAGGCGGACTGCGCTAGCCCTTTGACCGCCGCCTTAAGATACTCCCAGCCACAGAACACAACCAAGCATTTGTGAAGGCACCCTCCGCGGCTATACTCGGGCCATGACACCCATCGATTTATTGATTCAGCCCAAGGCTCTGCTAGCCGGCGGCGACACGACCTCCAGCAGCCCTGAAGAGGCCCACTGTCTCCTAAACTGGGGCGTTGCCATCAGCGGCAGAAAAATAGCCGCCGTGGACACGCTAGTGGCCCTTGAAGCGCGATACCGCCCGCAGCAAACCTTGGCCCTACCCAATCATTTGGTTATGCCCGGACTGATTAACGCCCAAACCCACGCATTGGGCATCACGACCCGGGGGCAAACCCTAGCGTCGGACGTTTTCGCACCATCAATGAATCCGGCGGCTGAAACCGGGCCTATGTCCCTGGATGAACTCACTGCCGCTGCTCGACTGGCTTTTTCTGAGATGCTGTTGGCAGGCACAACCACTTGCGCCGACATGTCACCTTACCCAGAGCAGGTGGCAAAAGCCGCTGAAGAAGCGGGTATCCACGCCCAAGTCAGCGTGCCCATTACCGATGAGATCAATGCGTGGTCACAAAGCGCCCAAGATGGGCTGGAGCGCGCCCTGGCCCTCCACGACGGCTACGCCCACCACCCCAGCGTTGGCATCGCTTTGGGCCTACCGAACCTTGCTCAAATCAGCTTCGAAACCCTGCAAAAAGTCGGCATGTACTCGGAGGAGCTGAATCTGCAGGTACAGGCCCTACTGCATCCGACCCCTGGCCATGTCCTTGCCATTGAGGAGCGCCACGGCTGTGATGGCGTGACGCTTTTAGAGCGAGCCGGACTGCTGGGACCGAACCTACAGGCGGTTCATGTCAACGCACTCGATGACGATGCCATGGCCCTATTGCAACGATATCGTGTGGCTCTTGTGCGCTGTCACCACCCTTTCTCGGGACAGATGCGCCCTTGGGATTGGATGCATACCGAGCAACCGGTTGGTCTAGGCACTGGCAGCTACGCTTTCAATTATTACGCCGACGGCTTTCGTGGGATTGAGCAACAGGGCCTGATCGGCATCAATCGAGCCACCCGAGGTAGCGCCACCGCACTGGGCCTAGAGACGCAAATTGGTACGCTAAAAGCCAATAAACTGGCCGATGTTATCGCCTTGGATCTGCGCATACTGGATCCACGCAGCGCGTCGGCACAGACCACTGTTGACTTACCCAGCCTGCTCACCCGGGGTCGCGGTAATCAGGCGGTGACCCACGTATGGGTAGCCGGCCAACTTCGGGTCGACAATCGTGAACTGGTGTAACCGCCACTAACCACCGCGCAAGTCTTCGCCGTGAAAGGGGAAATCGGAAATTGCCAACGCCGCTGCCCGTGCATCTGGATCCGACGAGAACCTGCCCCGCTGAGCGTCAGGCAAACCACTGGCGATCATCGACATGATGTTTTCACCATAAGCATCCAGCTGGGCGCGACGGGGACTTCCCTTATCAATCGTTGGTGGCGCTACTGAAGGATGAAAACGAATGGCTAGCGTACGCCGCGGGCCGCCCAACACGTTTTCTGCGCCGCTGATGCTTACGGGAACAACACTGGCCCCGCTTTTTTCTGCGATGAATGGCAGGCCCGGACGGGCTGGCCGCAGCAGGTTTGCCCAGCTACCACCCTCGGGGAAAACCCCAAGCACACCACCCTGTTCCAGCACGGACAGAGACAGATCAAAGGTAGAGCGACTGAAGCCGCCCCGGTAGGCGGGAATAAACCCCCAAGCCTTAGGGATTTGTTGAGCCCACCCCGGCGAATTAGGCCGATTGGCGCCACCAATGAATTCCACCATGCGGGGGCTGGCGTACAGGACTAAGGCCGGATCGACAAAGTCAAAGTGGTTGGCTGCTAAAATCACCTTACCGGTGAGCGGCACATGCTCCCTTCCAACCAATTCCAGCTTGCTCAGGGTATGAATGAGCGCACTGCTGATGCCCCGCAACAGCCCTCTAACTAATCGCCTACGCGGATACTTAATTGCCTGTCCTGCGGTCATAGGCGCAACCTAACCGGGTCCAGCGATTGCAGCAATGTCTACCTACCTCCCTGTATTTTCAGACGCGGGATTTGAACCACTCCGTCGCACTGACTTAACTCAGCGCCAACATACCCCGCCGCCAAGTGGCTAGGTTCCGTATCAAAGTTTAATTCGGCCACGTGCTGAATCTCTAAGACTGTGTAAGGACGCTGGTATACCCAAGTGCGATTTTCGATGGCTTCGAGCTGAGGCTTGGGGGGGCATCTCATCGGTAAATGCGTAAAAATATAGTGTAAATCCGTAGGGTTCTACTGGCTGTACCGACAACGGCTTCATACCTGCCTCAAGAATTTCCGGCTGCAAGGTCGAGATATCCGATGCACGCAGAGTTAGCAAACTAATGTGTGGCCCACCCCCTAGCAAATTCGCGTCAGCGGTGGACCTAGGACGATGCCCCTTAAACCAGTGTTCAATAATCTCAACGTTGAACCCTTCCGGGTCATAAGCCTGTGCCAAATAACCAACATCACGGAATTGGCTCGGCTCAGCTACTGTTACCCCCTTCGCTTTTAGCTGGTCATATGCCAGTTCAATATTTGGCACCGAGATGGTGATTTTCCAGAATAAATCTGATCGTTGAGGCGTATAAGCTTCGTCGCCTTGCAGAAACCGAACGGCCAATTCGCGAGAACCATAGCCCAGACGTTCTGAACCCTGCTCCGACATACCGAACACCCGACGATAAAACGCGTTTTGTCGTCCCGGATCCTTGACTCGTAGCAGCAATGTATCGAGTTTTGGCATCCCGCCCTCTGAGGCCGAACAAGAAGCAAATATGAACACAAGTAGAACGCCAAGATCCCTGAGCGCGCCAGGAGGACACCCAATCTGTGAACAACCTCTCAGCAGAAGTATTGCTCTCCAGAGGGCAGTCCAAATATGAGACGCTGCTGCATCCCAACCCCTTTTAACTTGTAATTTGGACGGCCAGTGATTTAACTGCGCCTCCTAAATACGGAGATAAACATGACCGCTGGCGAAAACGTCGATCCGGAAGAAATTGAAAAATTTAATGACCTCGCTCACCGCTGGTGGGATACCGATGGCGACTTCAAACCCCTTCACGACATCAATCCGTGCCGACTCAGCTACATCCAAGAAAAAGCCGACCTAGCCGCAGGCCCTACCCTAGATGTTGGATGCGGCGGCGGTATTTTAGCCGAGTCCATCGCGCGATTAGGGTTTGAGACCACGGGCATCGACATGGCTGAAAAAGCCTTGGGCGTAGCCAAGCTCCACGCCTTGGAAAGCGATGTGAATGTCCGCTACGAAGCCAGCACGGCGGAGAATTTCGCCCTTGGCCATGCCGAGCAGTTCACCACCGTCACCTGTTTGGAAATGTTGGAGCATGTGACAGATTACGGCGAAACCATTAAGGCCTGTGCACAACTGGCCCAACCCGGCGCCGACCTGTTTTTCTCCACCATCAACCGCGACCCACGGGCATACGTTCTACTCATTCTGGGTGCGGAATATGTACTCAACATGTTGCCGCGGGGTACCCATGAATACAGTAAGTTCATCAAACCCTCGGAACTTGCCGCTGGTATTCGAGAGGCCGGTTTAGAATTGCAGGAAATTCGTGGCATGAGCTACAACCCGCTAACGCGCAAGGCGGCGCTGAACAACAATACGACGGCCAACTACATTGTGCATGCGAAAAAGCCTGCCACCCTGTAACGCCATCGACCCACACTTGCTAACGGACACCCATGAGCCAAAGCCTTGTTGAACACTTAAGTCACTATCCAGAACTTGCAGATCACGCTGCCCAGTGGCGTCACCCCTTTGCACCGGATGCTCTGGCGGGGAAAACGATCTTAGTAACCGGAGCCGGAGACGGCCTTGGCGCGGCTACTGCTAAAACCTACGCCTGTTTTGGTGCCACCATTATTTTGCTCGGCCGCACCCGCAACAAGCTGGAAGCCGTCAACGATTGGATTACCGCGCACACCCAAACCCAGCCAGTGATCGTGCCCTGCGACTTGGAAAAACTGGATGTCGCCACTGCGGACAACTTGGCCAACTCCATTGAAGAGACCTTCGGTGCGCTAGACGGCTTGGTCCATCACGCCTCTCGACTGGGTCCTAAAGGCCCCACTGCCCATTACCCATTTGATGAATGGCAGCGCGTGATGCAAACCAATGTAAATGCAGCTTTTTTGCTCAATCACACGTTGTTTGATGTGCTCGATGCCAGCCAGCGAGCCGGCGTCATTCATACCTCTTCCAGCGTCGGTCGTGTTGGCAGGGCTTACTGGGGCGCCTACGCGGCTTCCAAATTTGCCCTTGAAGGTCTCAGCCAGGTATTTGCTGACGAGACTGAGGTGGCCGGTCGCATCAAGGTCTTTAGCGTTAACCCCGGCGGCACGCGCACTGCCATGCGCAAAGAAGCTTATCCGCTGGAAGATCCAACGACCTTGCCCAACCCTGAAGCCCATATGGAACTGTATCTGCTACTCCAGCACCCCATCGATCAAGATGGCGCGGCTACGGAATTTGCTACCGGACAGCAGGTGGACTGCCGAGATTGGGCTGGCACGCTGCGGACCCTCTAGCGGCGCTGCTTCTCCAGCTTGGGATAGGGAATCAAACAGCTGGTCTTCGCCACCTTGGAGCGTTTGAGCTTTTGCGACGCAGCCTTGGGCAATGTGAACCCCAGCATTTTGTATAGCGTTTTTAAATCGTCCCCATGCATGGACGCCCAATGTCCCACGGTCAGCCAAGAAGGCAGAATGACCGGCCCGTAGCGCACACGCTTCAAACGGCTGACGGTACAACCCGCGCTATCGAATAAGCGACGAACTTCTCGATTGCGGCCTTCTAGCAGAGCCACGTGATACCAAAAGTTCGACTCACTGCCATTGTAGTAGCGCACATCGCTGAAACGCATTTCCTCGCCGTCGATTTCCACACCCGCCATGAGCTGTTGGACTTCCGCATCCTCAAGCTTTTTATTCACTCGCACGGCGTACTCACGGTCTAAGCCCGTAGAAGGGTGCATCATTCGGTGGGCCAAGGCGCCATCGTTAGTGACTAAAAGCAGGCCGGTGGTTTGAATGTCTAGGCGTCCGACGGTTATCCATCGGCCGCCCTGCAACCGTGGCAACTGCTCAAAGATGGTGTTGCGTCCCTCTGGGTCCCGCCTACTGCAGACCAAGCCGGCGGCTTTGTTCAGCACCAGTACTTGCGGCACATGGGCACCACCCGTTTCGATCACCGCGCCGTCCACGGCAATTTCATCGTTTGGGTTCACCCGCTGACCCAGATGCGCTAACCGTCCATTGACCTGCACCCGACCGGCAGCTATCCAAGCCTCGATTTGGCGGCGAGAACCACGTCCGCTAGCGGCGATAACTTTCTGAAGTTTCTGGGAATCTGTGGCCGTAGGCCTTGGCTCTCGGGGTGCACTCATGAGTTGTTGGCTTCTTCATTCACCGAATCCGGCGATGAAGCCGGGTCGTCCCCTTCATCGATAGCTGCGACCACCGCCTCATCGCTTACGACCACGCCGCCCTCGGCGGCTAGGGTCGGTTCA
>ERZ1047472.1341-NODE-1341-length-19397-cov-17.647813_pt1 | contig 19397 bp, 13 predicted proteins | sample MGYA00383095_ERZ1047472 | MGnify/ENA primary metagenome ERZ1047472 (study PRJEB29581, sample SAMEA5548365) | metagenome | biome: marine; feature: coastal; material: water | depth 1 m | study: Short-term variability in the microbial, nano- and picoplankton... | reverse complement strand
TCGCTAAGAAATTAGCGAGGCTTTTTTTTAAACACAATATTTTTATTAAATTAATCCATTAACTTTGTTGATATGATTGCAAGTGATTTTTCATTTATTATTCCAGTTTTTAATCGGCCAGAAGAAATAAGAGAGCTTTTAGAAAGCTTTTGTACTTTGAGTACTCCTAAGACTTTTGAAATCGTAATCATTGAAGATGGATCAACATTAGATTCAAAGTTAATTGTAGATAATTTCACCGATCAACTTAAAATCTCCTACTACACAAAAAAAAATACCGGACCTGGACACTCTAGAAATTATGGAATGGAACGAGCTAAAGGACGATATTTCATTATACTTGACTCAGATTGTATTCTTCCCACAGAGTATTTAAGTGCTGTTCTCTTTAAATTAAATTCAAATTATGCTGATGGTTTTGGTGGCCCTGATGCAGCTAATGACTCGTTTACTGAACTACAGAAAGCTATAAACTTCTCAATGACTTCTTTTATTACAACTGGAGGAATTAGAGGTGGTAAAATCTCTAACGAAAATTATGAGCCACGAAGTTTCAATATGGGAATTTCTAAAGAAGCTTTTCATGCAACCGGAGGGTTTGGTAGTATTCACCCTGGTGAAGATCCAGATTTATCTATTCGACTTAAAAATATGGGATATCGCCTACATTTAATCCCTGAAGCTTTTGTGTTTCACAAAAGAAGGGTTTCCTTAGAAAGTTTCTATGTCCAAGTTAATAAGTTTGGTCAAGCTCGTCCAATTCTAAATAAGTGGCATCCGAGTTCTAAGCGTTTAGCATATTGGTTTCCATTCTTATTTTCTTTGGGGCTAATTGTAAGTATTTTATTAATTGCTTTAGATTTTTATTTGCTTTTAATACTATTTGGTTTTTATTTTTTAGCAGTAATGATTGGTGCATTTAGGACAACTAAAGATATAGTTGTTTCTTTTTTAGTAATCCCTTCAATTATGATTCAGTTTTTTGGTTATGGTATAGGTTTTATTAAATCACAGATCAAATTAGCCATTTCAAATAATGATGAAAAGCAGTTATTTCCAAATTTATTTTTTCGCTCAGAATGAATAATAAAACTAAAAATATAAAACTAAAATCAAAACAGAATCAGCGGTTTAATGTTTTTGTTTTATTTCTTTTTTTATCTTTTTTAATTTCATTGCTTGTTAAGCTCTCTAATTCATACACATTAACTGTAAACTTTCAGTTATCTCCGACTCAGTTAGAATCTAATGAACTTATAACTTCTGAAAAACCAAAATCTATTAACATAACCCTAAATGGTCGTGGTTTTGAACTTCTTAAGTACTACGTAAGAAAACCAATAATTGAAGTGGACTTTTCTCACTTGAGAAAAACTAATGGTAAGTATTATTGGATAGAAAGTGAACAAATCGATAAGATTAATAATTACTTTGATTCTAAAATATTAGTCAAGTCAATCACTCCCGACTCTGTAATTTTCCCATTTGATAGTCAGTTCATAAAAAAAGTACCAGTTAATATTTTGGTTGAATCAACTTTTGTAGTTGGTTTTGATTTAATTGATGGATTTAAATCTAGTCCTGATTCTATTGTTTTAACAGGTCCAAAATCAAAGTTAGATTCTATTAGTAATATTTCAACCAAGCAGATAATATTAAAAGATATTAATTCAACTATAGAAGTTCCAGTAGAATTAAATATTTCTTCAACTCTAAGCCCATTAAAGCTTTCGCACCAATCGGTTTCAATAGTTGGTAAAGTTGATAAGTTTACTGAGGGCCTAGTAACTGTTCCTGTTACTGTTATTAATGTTCCAGATAGTTTAAGAGTTAATTTTTTCCCTAAAGAAGTCTCTGTTGTTTTCTATTCATCTTTAGAAGCTTATAGTGGGATTTCTAAGACTGATTTTGAAGTAGAATGTGATTTTAACTTACTCACAAAAGATAATAATTATTTAAGTCCTATATTAGTAAAACAGCCTTCGAGTGTCAAGACTGCAGAACTAAAAATTAATAAATTAGAATTTGTTATAACCTCTAAATATGACTAAAATTATTGGACTTACTGGCGGCATTGGAAGTGGTAAAAGTACTGTAGCGGAGATGTTTAAAAATTTAGGTGTTCCTATATATATTTCTGATTTCCATGCTAAGGCTTTAATGGAGAATTCAAATAGTATTAGAGAAAGTTTAATTAGTTTATTTGGTGAAAATACTTATGAAGACGGGGTTCTAAATCGTTCTTATATATCTTCTAGGGTTTTCAATAACTCCGTATTATTGTCAAAGCTAAACTCTATCGTTCATCCAGAAGTTAGGGTTCATTTTGAAAATTGGTTAGCTAGCCAAAAATCATCATATGTAATAAAAGAAGTAGCAATTTTATTTGAGATCAACTTAGAAAATGATTTCGATTACATCATTTCGGTAGTTGCACCAAAAAAAGAAAGAGCTAAACGAGTAGTTTTGAGAGGTAGTCATTCTGAGTCTGATTTTTATGCCATTGTAAATAATCAACTCTCAGATGCTTATAAAATTAGACGTTCTGATTTTGTTGTTAATAATGAATTACTCTCAGGCACTAAAAAACAAGTGTTTACTCTTCATAATTTTTTTTTAAATAATTAATTTAACACTCATAGTCCTAACGATTTTGTTAAGCTAAGGTTAAAACAGATTTTACAATAGTTTAAAATCTTAATTTTATAACATGAATAAAAAATTATTCACTTTACTGGTAATTCTAATGAGTCTGTCTTTGATTGGGATTATTTTTATTCAAGCATATTTTATAAATAGTTCTCTAGAAACCAAAGAAGATCAGTTTACATTTAATGTTAAGAAAGCATTGAGCTATACAACAACTCAAATCGCGGATAATGAGTATAAAAAATATGTTAAAGCTTTAAATAAAATAATTTCGGAAGGGATTGATCCTGACACTACAGCTATACGTAATATTACCATTTACAAACAAGACAATTTAAATAATCAAATTATAGTTTATAATACAGGCATTCTTGAAGAAAATTTTAAAGTACCCTCCCTGATAGATTTAAATGTAGATAGCTTAGGTCTAAGTAACTTTATTGGAAAATCAACCACAAAAATTTATGAGAATAATTTTACGGGTGATATGTTTTCTTCCAATGAGCAATCTTTTGAAAAAGTCCTCAATATGGATAAATTACAAAAAGCCACGTTCGAGACTCAATATAAATCCGAAATAAAAAATACTCCCATTCATAAAAGGGTTACTGTTTCAGATGTTCAAAAACTGTTGAGTAAAAAGTTATTAGAGGATAATATTGATATTGAATTTCAATTTGCAATTTTTCAAAATGACGTAGGTACTAAAATACAATCAGATAACTTTAATCAATCTTTACCCACTACATTAGAAACTCCTATTTTCTTAGATGAAAATGACGAGAGTGATTTTGAGCTACTTATTAATTTCCCTGCAAGGAAGAGATTTATTTTATCATCTATAGTTGGAGTTACACTTTTATCCATGCTATTCACAATAATCATAATCATTGCTTACACCAGTGCACTTTATCAACTAATTAAACAACGCAAGATTTCCCAAATGAAATCAGACTTTATAAATAATATGACACATGAGTTTAAAACCCCTATTGCTACCATCAATTTAGCATTAGATGCTATAAAGAATCCAAAAATATTCTCTGACAACGAAAAAGTAATGCGTTACCTTCAAATGATAAAGGAAGAAAACAAGCGCATGAATGCTCAGGTTGAAAATGTACTACGTATTTCTCAGCTTCAAAAAAAGCAATTAAATATAAGTAAAGATCGTTATGAGCTACATGATTTAATTTACGATGCAATCACACATGTTGAGTTAATTGTTGAAAATAGAGCTGGTTATATTAAAACACATTTTAACGCAGTTAAGTCTTCAGTTTTAGCCAATGATACGTATTTTACAAACGTAATTGTAAATGTTTTGGATAACGCTGTTAAGTATTCTGATCAGGCTCCTGAAATTGATATTTATACTGAAAATGCAGGAAACAATATCTTGTTAAGTATAAAAGATAAGGGCAAGGGTATGAATAAAGCCGTTCAAAAACGTATATTTGAAGAGTTCTATAGAGAATATACTGGAGATGTTCATAATATCAAAGGTCACGGTTTAGGCTTATCAAATGTTAAACGAATAGTTGAGAATCATCAAGGGGTAGTCTCTGTGGAAAGTGAAAAGGGTAAAGGAAGCACTTTTATTATAAAATTACCATTAATAACATAATACTATGGAAGAAAGCTTAAAAAAAATATTGTTAGTAGAAGACGATCCAAATTTTGGTACAGTCCTCAAGGAATATTTATCAATCAATGGGTATGAAGTTGTACACGCCAAGAACGGTATGGAAGGGTTTGAAAAGTTTAAGAAAACCGACTTTCATTTGTGTATTCTAGACGTCATGATGCCTTATAAAGACGGATTTACACTTGCTAAAGAAATTCGTGAAAAAAATGAAGAAATTCCTATAATTTTCTTAACTGCTAAAGCACTAAAAGAAGATGTATTAAAAGGTTATAAAGTTGGTGCTGATGATTATTTAAACAAACCTTTTGATAGTGAAGTCCTTCTTATGAAAATCAAAGCGATTATTCAACGTAAAAATGTTGACAGTCTTGCCGATAGTAAACAGTTTGAATTTACCATTGGAGAATTTAGTCTTAATTCAAAACTTAGGTTTTTGTCCCATAAATCTGAAAAGCCTGCTAAATTATCCCCTAAAGAAAATGAGTTACTTCGTTTATTAATTCTTCATGAAAATGATTTGATGCCTAGGGAAATTGCACTAACTAAAATTTGGAGAGATGACAACTATTTTACATCTAGAAGTATGGATGTGTACATTGCAAAATTAAGAAAGTATTTAAAGTTAGATCCTAACGTTGAAATTCTTAATATTCATGGAGAAGGATTTCGTTTAGTAGTAAATTCTCAATCTTAAAAAAAAACCAGCTATTTGCTGGTTTTTTTTAATTCTTCATCAAGATAGTTAGTTATTTCTTCTAAGCTTGTATCATATTCAAACCACTTAGTTTTTTTATTCCTATTAAACCAAGTAACTTGTCGTTTAGCATATCTCCTGCTATTCTTTTTAATTTCGGATATTGCATATTCCAAACTCCATTTGCCATCAAAATAATTAAACAACTCCTTGTAGCCAACTGTGTTTAATGAATTCAAATTTCTATAATTAAAGACAGACCTGGCTTCATCCAATAAGCCATTTTCAATCATTTTATCAACTCGATCGTTAATTCTGTCATATATTAATTGTCGTTTTGCTTTTAATCCAATTGAAATTGTTTTATAATTCAGTTTATGATTTTTTCTTTTCAAGAATGATGAATAAGGTTTATTTGTGCCCAGGCAAATTTCAAGTGCTCTAATTACTCTTTGTTGATTTTTCAGATCGATACTATTATAAATTAAGGGATCTAATTTTTTTAATTCAATTTGCAATTTTTCTATTCCTATCGTTGTTAATTGTATTTTGAGTAGTTTCCTAATTTCAGGATCAACTTTTGGAAATTCATCGATTCCGTTAATTACTGCATCAACGTATAATCCAGATCCACCAACCATAATGACTACTGGGTTTGATAAGTGAGATTTTTCTATTTGAATATTAGCATCTTTCTGAAAATCCCCAACATTATAGTTGTTTTTTATTGAAAGATGGTGAACGAAGTGATGCTTTATTGATTTTAATTCTTCTAATGTAGGTGCGGCAGTTCCTATCGGAATTTCTTTATAAAATTGTCTAGAATCTGCAGAAATTATTTCTGAATTAAAATAGACAGCAAGTTTTAAACTAAGATTAGTTTTTCCTATTCCTGTTGGACCAATAATTGAAATTAGGTTATTATCCATGTTCGATGTTATTACCGCATTTATGACAAAACTTAGCATTGTCTTGGTGGTAATCTTCACTGCAATTAGTACAGTTTTGAGTGTTATTTGGAATTAATTCTTTTTCATTTTTAGTCATTTCAGAAGAGACAATACCAGTAGGTATTGCTATGATTCCATAGCCTAGAATCATAATCAAGGAGGCTATGAATTGTCCCAGCGATGTAATTGGAGCAATATCTCCGTATCCAACAGTAGTAAGTGTGACAATTGACCAGTAGACACTTCTTGGGATGCTAGTAAAACCGCTATTGTGCTCATTTTCTACTAAGTACATTATTGTACCAAGAATAATACATAGTATGATTACAAATGTAATAAATACAGCAATTTTTGCTCTACTTCGTTTGAGTGCTTTACCAAAATTAGCACTTTCACCAATAAATCTTGTTAGTTTTAAAATTCTAAATACTCGCAATAACCTTAGTGCTCTAAGGGCTAGTAATGAGTTTGTTCCTAAAATAAATAATGAAATATATTTTGGAATTGTAGATAAGAAATCAATGATTCCATAAAAGCTAAAAACATATGATTTAGGACTTCTAACACAAATAATTCTTGCAATATATTCTAGTGAAAATAAAACCGTGATTACCCACTCTGATATATCCAGGATATTAGCATATTGTACCCCAATGTTTTCAATGCTTTCCAGCATTACCAAAACAACGCTGAGTAATATGACTAATAGTAATATGACGTCAAATAATTTACCAGCTGAAGTATCTGCTTCATAAATAATTTCATGAAGTTTTTCTTTCCATTTTTTTTGTTTAATTTTTTCAGACATATTTCAAAAATAACATTTTTTTATTCCTTTACTTAACGATACTTGCATTTAGTTAGACATTGTAAAAGTATAAGTTATTGATTTTTTAACCTCATTCACAAACAAATTAATTAATTTTTTCAAAACTTAATCGCTAATTAATCTAAGACTTAACTAGGAGCCATTATATTTACTTCAGTATATTTATAAACTATGATTTATTTTATGAAAATCAATCTTACTCAAGGACTAAAATCTAGTTTTTTTGTGACAATGCTAATGATCTTTGTTAGTTCTTCAATTTTCGCTCAGCAATTGTCTATGGTAGTAGATCCACAAATTGGTTCTGAAGGTAGTGGATTAGGATGTGGTTATAATTTTGTTGGAGCTACTTATCCATTTGGAATGGTTCAGCTTACCCCTAGCTTTTTTTCTCCTCACAAGGGTTTTGTTATTAATCAGTTGAGTGGAGCAGGATGTCCCAACATGGGAAACTTTCCAGTTCTTCCACTTGCTGGTCCGCTAAATGTTTCGCCCAATAGTATGAACAGTTTCAAGAAATATAAATCAATTAAAAAAGTACATGCAGGTTTTTTATCTCTAGAAATGTCAGACCTTACAATCGCTGACTTAACCGCTAGCAAGCGTTCAGGAATCGCAAATTTTAATTTTGATAAAGAAACTAAAATAGGTACCGTTGTAATTGGTTCAGGAGTCAGTTCTACTAATGTTAGAAATGCAATGATAAATATTACATCAGATAACAGTTGTGAAGGTTTCGCAGAAGGCGGAGATTTTTGTGGATCACAAACAAATTATAAAATTTATTTTGCCGTTGAATTTAATAGATCTTCCATTTCTGAAGGCACATGGGTTAAAAATACATTATTAAAAGGGGCGAATGAAGCATTTGGAAAAAATTCTGGAGCTTACTTTTCATTTGATACGACTACAAATAGTGAGGTTAATTATCGAATCTCAATCTCCTATGTATCAATAGAAAATGCCAAAGAAAATTTAAAGGCTAGCCGTATTGATGGTGGCTTTAGTGCTTACAAAAAAAATGCAGAAGCCGCATGGGATTCTAGCTTATCAAAAATTACAATAGAATCTCCAAATACAGATCGTAAAACTCAATTTTATACCCATTTGTATCACTCTTTGATCCATCCGAATACCGTTAGTGACGTAAATGGGGACTATATGGGGGCTGATTTTAAAGTTTATAAAACCAAACTAGATGATCAATACAGCTCTTTTAGTGTTTGGGATACCTACCGTACACAAGCCCAATTAGTCGCCATGCTGTATCCTAAAAAGAGCAGTGAGATGATGCAGTCTTTAGTTGATTTTGCAGAACAAAGTGGAGGGTATGGACGTTGGATTCTAGCAAATATTGAAACAGGTATCATGCAGGGAGACCCGACTCCGATTCTTATCTCAAATTCGCATGCTTTTGGAGCTACCAATTTTGATTTAAATAAAGCATATGATTACATGAAGCGTGGAGCTACTATTCCACTTTTACGATCTCAAGAACAGGAAATACGACCTTATTTAACGGAATACATGAGAGATGGTCATACGTTTGCGTCAATGATGTTGGAATATACCTCATCAGACTTTGCTATTGGTCAATTTGCACTTCAAGCATTAAATCTTAAACAGGATGCTTCTTATTTCGTAAATAGATCTCAAAATTGGAAAAATATTTATAATCCTAAAAATAAATGGTTAAATTCTAAATACCCTAACGGTAAGTGGAAAGACATTGAGTATGATTGGAGAGAAGCAACCTACAAAAATTATTTTTGGATGGTACCCTATAACCTAAAAGAATTAATTGATACACTTGGAGGATCTAAGGTCGCTGTAAAACGCCTGGATACTTTTTTTGAACGTTTAGATGCTTCTTATGAAGATGCATGGTTTGCTGCTGGAAATGAGCCGGACTTCCAAGCGCCATGGATTTATAATTGGACTGATAATTCCTACAAGACATCAGAAGTTGTTCACCGAGTTTTTGATGAAATGTATACAAGCGAACCAACAGGACTTCCTGGAAATGATGACTTAGGAACTATGGGGGCATGGTATGTATTTGCTTCAATTGGAATTTACCCAATGATACCAGGAGTTGCAGGATTTTCTGTTAATACGCCTCAATTTGAAAAAGCAATTATTAATTTACCTCAAGGACCATTAACTATTACTGGCGGTTCTACTAAAACCCCTTATATTAATTCCTTAAAAATTAATGGGAAGAAATATAAGTCTACTTGGATTGATTGGGGTTTTATTAAAAATGGTGGCACCATAGATTTCGAATCTTCAAAGACACCAAATAAAATTTGGGGAAAAAATACAGAGCCACCTAGTTTTAACTAAGTTTAATTATTAATTGCTTACAAGTGTAAACAAATATAGTAAATGAAAATAGTAAGAATTTTATTCAGTTTTTATGTATTAGTATGTATATCCATAAACGCTTACGGACAAAATCAGTCTGTTAGTCTAGTAGACTTCGTAAATCCTTTAGTTGGATCTGACTCCGCTTTTGAATTGTCCAATGGGAACACATATCCTGCAATTGCAACTCCTTGGGGTATGAATTTTTGGACCCCGCAAACGGGCGAAATGGGCAATGGATGGGGGTATACTTACGATGCGTATAAAATTAGAGGTTTCAAGCAAACACATCAGCCAAGTCCTTGGATTAATGATTATGCCGCTTTTTCTTTATTTCCTGAAACTGGAAAGCTCGAAATTAATGAAGCCAAACGTGCTTCATGGTTTTCACACAAAGCTGAAATTAGCAAACCTCATTACTATAAAGTATACCTAGCAGACTATGATGTCACAACTGAGATAGCCCCAACTGAACGAGGAGCACAGTTTCAATTTACATTTCCTAAAACAGACAATGCTCATGTGCTAGTTGATGGTTTTTTTAAGGGGTCAATGGTGAAAGTGTTTCCTAAAGAACGCAAAATAGTAGGTTACTGTCGCAATAATTCTGGAGGAGTTCCCAAAAACTTTCACAATTATTTTGTGATTTATTTTGATAAAGATTTTGAAGCTTCACAGACATGGAAAATCAATGAAAAATCTAAATTAAATAACAGTAGATTAAGTAAGGCATTAACTGCAAAAGGTTATCATGCAGGTGCTGTTGTAAGTTTTAATACCTTAAATAACGAAAAAATAACAGCAAAAGTAGCGTCCTCTTTTATAAGTTTAGAACAAGCAGAATTAAATTTAAAAAGAGAAATCGGCTCAGATACTTTTAATCAAACAAAAATCAAAGCAGAAGCTCTTTGGAATACAGAACTGGGTAGAATAGAAATTCAAGGAGGTACTGTTGAACAATACCAAACATTTTATACGGCTCTATATAGAGTCTTATTGTTTCCGAGAAAGTTTTATGAGCTTGACGCTGCTAATGAAATTGTTCATTACAGTCCTTATAATGGTGAGGTATTACCAGGTTATATGTTTACAGATAATGGCTTTTGGGATACTTTTAGAGCTGTATTTCCATTTTTCACAATCATGTATCCAGATTATACAAGTCATATAATGCAGGGTTTAGTTAATACTTACAATGAAAGTGGTTGGTTGCCTGAATGGGCAAGTCCTGGGCACAGGGATTGTATGGTTGGTTCCAATTCTGCAATTAATATAGCAGATGCTTATTTGAGAGGAATTCGAGGCTTTGATATTGAAACGCTCTACGAGGCAATTATAAAAAACAGCAATAGTGTAGGCCCTGTAAGTTCTGTAGGTAGATATGGTGCAGAACATTATAACGATTTAGGCTACATTCCTTATGATGTAGGGATCAATGAAAACGCCGCACGTACTCTAGAGTATGCATTTGCAGATTGGAGTATAGCCGAACTCGGAATTGCTTTAAATAAGCCTCAAATAGAGATTGATTTATATAGGAATAGAAGTTTAAACTACACTAATTTGTTTGATCCAGCGATTGGGTTTATGAGGGGCAAGAATAAAGACGGAAGTTGGGCCAAAACATTTACACCAGACAAATGGGGAGATGCTTTCACTGAAGGTTCATCATGGCATTGGACTTGGTGTGTATTCCATGATCCAATTGGATTGGCAGACTCTTTTGGTGGGATTGAAAAAATGCGTAATCGTTTAGATGAGGTTTTTACATCTGCGCCAACATTTAACGATTCATATTACGGCCAGCAAATTCATGAAATTACTGAAATGCTTGTGGGAGATATGGGTCAATATGCTCATGGGAATCAACCGATCCAGCATGCTATTTATTTATATAACTGGCTTGAACAACCATGGAAAACGCAAATGCATGCCAGAGAAATCATGGATAAACTATATTCCTCTGCTCCGGACGGGCTCTGTGGCGATGAAGATAACGGACAAACCTCTGCTTGGTATGTCTTTTCAGCGATGGGTTTTTATCCAGTAACTCCTGGGACAGGTCAATATGCAATTGGGAGTCCTCTATTTAAAAATATAAAATTACACCTACAAAATGGAAAATTATTTGAAATAAAAGCACCAAATAATTCTAATAATAACATATATATCAACGCTGTTCAGAAAAATAAGTCTATTTATGCCAAAAATTATATTACTTACAAAGATATAATGAATGGTTCTATTTTTTCTATAGAAATGAGTTCTGAACCGAACATAAATTTGGGAATTGGGGAATCTTCAAAGCCATACTCAGCCAGTCAAGACTGATACTTTTGCTATTAATTTAAAAGCTATACATGATAAATAAATTAAACTTATTGCTTTTTTCTATCTTCATTTGTAATCTGTCTTCTTCACAAGAAATCTCAAGTACTAAGATAGACAGTATTCTTTCTTTATTGACTCTCAAAGAAAAGGTTTCCATGTGTCACGCACAGTCTCAATTTAGTTCTCCAGGAATCCCTAGACTAGGCATTCCTGAATTGTGGATGTCAGATGGTCCACATGGGATTAGAGCAGAGATAAATTGGTCTAACTGGGGTTATTCTGGTTGGACTAATGATTATATTACTGCATTTCCTGCTTTGACCTGTCTTGCTGCAACCTTTAACCCATCTCTCTCAAATCAATATGGGATTAGTATTGGGGAAGAAGCGCGCTACAGAAAAAAAGATATTTTGTTAGGACCAGGAGTTAATATTTATCGTACACCACTGAATGGACGAAATTTTGAATACATGGGTGAAGATCCCTATTTAGCATCTAAAATGGTAGTACCATATATCAAAGGCGTACAAATGAATGGTGTTGCAGCTTGCGTTAAACACTTTGCATTAAATAATCAAGAACTATGGAGGAATCATATTGATGTTCAGGTAAGTGATCGTGCCTTGCATGAGATCTATTTACCTGCCTTTAAGGCTGCTGTTAAGCTAGGGAAGTCTTGGTCAGTAATGGGTGCATATAATCAATTCAGGGGGCAGCATTGTAGTCACCATGAACTTCTTTTAAATACAATTCTCAAGACAGATTGGAATTTTGATGGGGTAGTGATTTCTGACTGGGGCGGGACACATGATACTAAAGAAGCTGCATTAAATGGACTAGATTTAGAAATGGGCTCTCCAATAGACACAAATAGATTACCTAGACAGGTGTTTGATGCTAACTTTCTAGGTTCTTCTTTCTCGGAATTACTAAAAAGCGGAGAGATTAATGAGCGTGTTTTAGATGATAAAGTTCGAAGAATTCTCCGTTTGATGATGCGCACAACTTTAGATTTATCTCGACCACTTGGAAAAATAAATAATATAGAACATAGTCATGTCGCTCGTCAAGTGGCTAGAGAAGGGATTGTTCTTTTGAAAAATAAAGCTAATTTCTTTCCTTTAGATACAGAAAAGAAATTAACGATTGCGCTTATTGGTGAAAATGCGATAAAGTCTATGACTACTGGAGGTGGCTCATCTGAATTAAAAGCTGATTATGAAGTTTCTCCTTTAGAGGGTATAAAAAAACGTTTCAAGAACTGTAACATAATTTTTTCAAGAGGTTACTCCTCAGAAAATCTTGAAAATTCAGATCAAGTCATTAATTCGCTTTTAAACGATGCTTTAGAAATAGCATCTCAGGCAGATGTAGTACTTTTTGTTGGAGGACTCAATAAAAATAGAGGTCAAGATTGTGAAGCTGAAGATCGTAAGGAACTAAAACTTCCGTACAATCAAGATTACCTGATTGGTGAGCTGCAAAAAGTGAACCCTAATATTGGTGTTATATTAGTAAGTGGAAATGCTGTTAGTATGCCTTGGATTTTAAATGTTAAGGCTGTTTTGCAAACATGGTATTTAGGAAGTGAAGCTGGAAATGCAATTGCAGATATAATAAGTGGTGATTCTAACCCATCTGGAAAACTGCCATTTTCCTTTCCAGTCAAACTCAATGACAACTCTGCTCATTTTTTTGGTGAATTGTCTTACCCTGGGAACGGAGAAACACAATTTTATAAAGATGATATTCTAGTTGGATATAGATGGCATGACACTAAAAATATTAGACCATTATTTTCATTCGGACATGGACTGTCTTACACTACATTTAAAATTTCAGATATTATGTCTGATAGAGAAGTTTATTCTGTTGAAGATAGTTTAAGTATTTCTTACAAGTTAAAGAATACCGGAACTAGAGATGGAGCTGAGGTTGTTCAAGTTTATATTGGTAAATCAGATTCTAAAGTGATAAGAGCTCTAAAAGAGCTGAAGGGATTTAAAAAAACATACTTATCTTATGGAAAAGAGTCAACTGAGACGATTACATTAAAGGTGACAGATTTTTCTTTTTATGATGAATCAATTTCAGATTGGAATTTGGTTAGGGGGAAATATGAGATTTATGTAGGAAATTCCTCAGATAATATTTCTAAAATCATCAGGATTAACATTAAATAATAAACTTTAGATTTCATTAATGATTTAAAGCTTATTTTAATTCATCTGGTATTTGTTTAATGACATCCTTGTAGGTTCTTGGAAAGTTATCCCCCATTATTTTATTATACCTAATAATGTAGTCATTAAACTGTTTTTTTGCCTTAAGATTTAAATCCATCTTATAAAGAGTGTGAATTCGGTAATAGAAGGCAGTTTCATTTAATGTATCTATATTAAATAAAATTTCTGTTAAAGATATAATAGGTGTATAATCTTTACTGTTGTATAATTGTTTAATTTGGTTTGGGATAATTTTCAGAACTTCATATTCAAAATTTTTCTTGATTTTATCAAAACATTCATCATTGATTGACAATAAAAATTTTCCTGGGCTTATTAGGTTAGTTAATTCGTCTAGAGAATTATAGTCAAATAGCTCATTTGTTAAAGATTCCATTTTAGTCGAGAAGTCAAAATAATCACAATAAAATTCATCACCAAACTCCATATAAAAATGTCCCTTAGAATAGATGAGTTCCAAGCCATCGACAGCTGTTATAATATTTCTTAGTTGACTTATAATGACATTTTTTAAATTTTTAGCTTTTTGCGGGGTACTGTCGGGCCATAAAGTAGAGTGTATTGTTTCAGATTTTAATCCATTGATTTCCTGTTGTCTACTGTTAAAAAGTAATAATAAAAATAGTTGTCTAATTTTAGGGCTAAATAAGTAAGAAATATCTTTTTTATTTTTATCAATAACTTTGAAGCTTCCAAATAGAAAAGTTGAGTTGGCTCTTGCTTCAACTATGTTAGTATGTTTTTTAGCTTTCAGTATATTTTGAACTTGAGATTTGAAAGTTTCTTTTCTTACATTTCTTATTTTATTCAAAAATTTTAGGTAATACAAGATTCCTAACATTATTAGTAGTGTAATGATAGTAAAAATAATTTTTGAATCTTTTTCTTCTTCAACAGAGTAAATAGCATCTCTAGAAATTGGTTGACCATTTAAAGAATAAATATTTATATTATTAGATCCATCTTCATTAAATTCTTGAGTAGTACAAAAAAATTGATTTGTTGATTTGTTGAAGTATAAATTTGCATTTGTGCGGATTTTTTCAGAGATCATGGGGATTGAGTCCCCAAGTATTTTGTATGCACCATCTTTAATAGAGTAGTTGTATAATTGTAAAAAAGTGGATGGAATGTACTCCGGGTAGCTAAGGGTGTAAAAAGATTTTGAGTCTTTGCTAAGAATAATATTTCTAGTGGAGACTAATTTTTTATTTTTTTGATTAATCCCCCATAGTTTCTCTATTTTTTTTGTGTTTAGGTTAACTTTGTAACAATCATAATAATATGTCTTCCCTACACTTTGTTCTCCTGTTTTATTCCCTTGTCCACCAAATATTAATAAGTTTTGATCGTCTAATTGAGTACTTCCTGAAAAAAATCTTGGAGAGATAATATCTCCTTTGAATTCTTCAATATTCCAATTGTCATTTACAATGTCATAAGTATTAAAATCATTTGTGTACCATTGATTTCCGTAGCCACCAAATATTAAATATTTTTTTGTTTTGTAATCAAAAAAACTGGTGTGATGATGTCTTTGTTGAGAAAGTTTTTGATAGCTACTCTCTATCCAATATTCAGGGTTATCTAGATCAATTGAAGAAATTGCTGGATTTCCTTCAAAAACATCGGACAGTTCATATACATATAACTTATTTTCATTTGGATCCAAAAAACTCGTGCCTAGTCTCATAGGAACTTTTAAATTATTCTTAAAACTATAAAAGTCAATTTTGTTGTTTGTATGATTGTAAAAGCTTAGTGAATCTGAGTTTTGATAAATAAATCTATTGTTGTTTTCATCATAAGTTAAAGAGGTAACTTTTTCAAATGATTTAGTGTTTATTAATTTCCAATGATATGACTCAGTAATTAACCAATTTGGATGATCGATTTCTCCAAATAGATCGCCATTTGTATCATAGACACTACTACCATTACTCTCATTAAATTTAAATGCAGTTTTTTTATTTTTATTTTTTAGAGTAAGATTTTTAATAGCAATAAATGGAACATCAATGACACTCCCATGTTTTCCAAAATAGATCTGTGGAATAATAACATTATTAAATTCATTTTCATTTGACGAAAAGATCAAATCATTAACGCTAAGGGTGATTTTTTTGTATGTAAAATTTAAAACTATTTTTATCCATTTTCTGGATCCAATAAGTTGTTTATTAATTGGGACTGAAAGTAGCTCTTTAACTCCATCGAGATTAAATTTAAGCTCTCCGAGTTCATCAGTACTATTAATATATGCCAATGAGTACGAAATTGGATTATTTTGGTCTTTTACGTTTAAAATATATCCAAATATTTTTGAATCAATAATAGAAAGATCAAATTCTATACTAAAATCACCTGTAAATTTTTGCTGATCATGGGCAAATACGTTGTATGAGGTTCGTTCTGCTATAGAACTTTCGCTGGAGTTAAAGCGAATTCCCTGAGAATTCCCTGAAAACGAAAATAAAATTAGGTAAGTAAAAAATAATTTAACAATAAACTTTATCATTTATTTTTATTAAGACAACTAATCTTCAATGTGAAGTTAAATAAATATTCGTTATCAATAAAATATTTTTTAAAATATGAAATTTATACTTTCTTGTAAAAATATAAATTGCTATAATGAATATTTTAATAATCTTATATTTTTATTATTTTTAGACTTTTATTTCGACGCATGAAACTTTGGATTATGTGTTTTGCATCTTTATTGTGTTCCATTGGAGTAAGAATAGACTTCAATACATCTATTTTATTAATCTGAAAATTTAAATTAAAATATGCAAAGCCTTTATATACTCCGTTTTCAATTAGTATTGCACTTCGCTCATCGACCTCACGTCCAGAGTCAATAAGAATCATATTTTGGTCTTTGAAGTTGTTAGACTTAATAAGACTTAAAACCCGTTTGTTATAAGCTTCATTTGATTCCACTGAAACACAAGCTCCTAAACAAGTTTTAATGTCATACCCAAAACATGAACTTTTTGTTTTATATAATCCACACAGTTTTTGACACAGTTGTTTCTTTTCAATCATTTTATTAATAAAACTCTTACCAGCATTGATATTTGAAAAAGTTGTAATCGGTTTTTGATTTCCCTTGATTCTTTCAATTTTTAAATTAATATACCCGTTCGAATCTTTGAAACTAAATAATCCATGCGTAAATATTGTCCGCCTGAGGGCCCGATTGAATTTAGGTTTATTTCGCTTTATTTCCTCACTTTCTTTTAAAAGTGCAACTAATTCACTTCCAGTTTTTTCATATGAAACAGTAGCTACTTCCAGTCGAATTTTCTTAGATTTTGTAGTTTGTCCTGTAAAATGTTGATTAATTCTACTTTTAATATTTTTACTTTTACCTATGTATATTATCTCACCGTCATGTTTGTGAATGTAATAAACACCAGTTACAGCAGGTAGATTTGAAATTATTTCAGTCAGCTTAGGTTCCATTTGATATTTAGGCTCTGTACGAATTGCTTCTTTTATGATAGTTTTTTCTATATCCTTATCTAGAAGCATCTTAAAAAGTTTGACAGTAGCAGTTGCATCTCCTGCCGCACGATGTCGGTCACTAACAGGAATTCCTAGTGAACGAACTAGTTTGCCCAGGCTGTATGAGGGAAGGTTTGGAATTAATTGTTTAGAAAGCTCCACAGTGCATAAGGTTTTTCGTTCAAAACTAAATCCAAGTCTATTAAATTCTGTTTTTAAGACTCGGCTATCAAACTTAGCATTATGCGCCACTAATATGCATCCTTCAGTTATTTCTACTATGCGTTTTGCAATTTCATAAAATTTTGGAGCTGATTTTAACATTTTGCTGTTAATCCCTGTAAGGTTAACTACAAAGGGCTGAATATCTCGCTCGGGATTGACTAGGCTGATAAATTGATCAATAATATTATGGCCATCAAATTTGAAAATAGCAATTTCTGTGATTCCTTCTTCATTAAATTTGCCTCCTGTGGTCTCTATGTCTAAAACTGTATAAATACTTTGGCTTTAATTTGTATAATTTCTAGCGCCAAATATGCTGCTTCCAAGTCGGATCATCGTACTTCCATTTTCAATTGCTAATGTATAATCTCCACTCATCCCCATAGATAAAATCATGAGATTTGATGCTATTTTTTGTAAGTTATCAAAATTACTCTTAAGAGTTTTAAACTCTTTTTTTATCTGTGTTTTATCTTGAGTGAAGCTAGCCATTCCCATTAAACCAACAATTGAAATATTTTTCAATTTTTTGACTTCTTTAGAACTTATCAGATTTTTAGCTTGGTCAAATGACATGCCGAATTTAGTATTTTCTTGTGCTATTTTTATTTGAATTAAACAGTTAATAATACGTTTATTTTTTTCTGCTTGTTTATTGATTTCGTTAAGTAACTTTAAACTGTCTACACCATGTACTAAATCAACAAAGGAAGCCATGTATTTCACTTTATTGCGTTGAATATTTCCAATCATGTGCCATTGGATATCTTTTGGCATTTTTTGGTACTTTTCAGCCATTTCTTGAATTTTGTTTTCTCCAAAAACTCTTTGTCCAGACTGGTATGCCTGTATTAGATCTTCAATAGGTTTTGTTTTAGAAACTGCAACTAGTGTTACATGGCTGGGAAGCTCTGTTCTGATATTTGATAAATTAGTTTGTATTGACATGTTTAAAAATCATATATAGTTATTCCACTTCTTAACTTAGGATAGATATATGTGCTTTTTGGAGGCATAACATCTCCAGAATCGGCAATAGCTTTTAGCTCATTTGTTTGAATCGGAAAAAGCCCAAACCCTACAGCTTGATCTCCGATATCTACAGCTTTTTTAATTTCTTTCATACTGTCTTTACCATAAACGTAGCTTATACGTTTATCGGTTCTTATATTTTTAATTCCTAAAATAGGTTCAAGCAGATGTGTTTGTAATATTTGAGTGTCGAGTTGGTTAATTGCTGTTCTTTTATTTTGAATTGAATTACGTAAAGATAATGAATAAAAGTTCCCTGATAAGTACATAGAGATTTCGTTTTTTTGAGTACTATAGTAGGGATCAGCCCCTTTTTTTTTAATCTCAAATGCAATTTTAATTTTGTATAATAATTGATCTATGGTTAAACCATTTAGGTTTTTAATAAGCCTGTTGTAATCATAAATCTTAAGTTGGCTTTCTGGAATTAAATAACTCAAAAAATGGGCGTATGCCTTATTCGTCGGATTAGACGGGTTTGCATCTATTTCTTTAGCTAAAAGCGCTGATGAAGCTGAACGATGATGCCCGTCCGCAATATATAAACTAGGAATACCAGCAAATGCCTTTTTAAGAATTTCAATATCGTAATTATTGTCTATGAGCCAAATTTTATGTGTTTCATTTTCTGTAGTCCATTCATTTATCTCTTTTGCATTATTTTTTGCATTTTGAATTACTTTGTTAATAGCTTGGTTATCAGCGAAAGTTAATAATACAGGTGCTGCATTAAATCTTACAGCTTTTAAGTAATTTTTAAATGTATTTTCTCTTTTTTTAATTGTAGCCTCGTGTTTTTTTATTGTATTATTATTATAGTCTTCAACACTAGCTCCAGCTATAATACCACAAAATAAATGGTTATTGGCTTGTCTCGTTTCATATATGTAAAAGGCAGGCAAAGAGTCTTTTA
>ERZ1047472.1338-NODE-1338-length-19423-cov-7.233323_pt1 | contig 19423 bp, 26 predicted proteins | sample MGYA00383095_ERZ1047472 | MGnify/ENA primary metagenome ERZ1047472 (study PRJEB29581, sample SAMEA5548365) | metagenome | biome: marine; feature: coastal; material: water | depth 1 m | study: Short-term variability in the microbial, nano- and picoplankton... | reverse complement strand
ACCTAAAAAGGAAGCACCTAAAAAGGAAGCACCTAAAAAGGAAGCACCTAAAAAGCTAAAAATAAAAAAACCGAAAGTTGAAGTTCAAGGAAGTAATAGTATTAATTCGTCAACAGAAACAACCGAAAGTGATATAGAGGCAACAAATGTAGATAATAAAGGTAAAAAACGAAGTGTTGTTGGAAAAGTTCCAGTAAAAGATGGTAAATGTGTTTTTCCATTTAAGAATGGGAAGAAGTATATTTCCGAATCGGATGGATGTGTCAAGGGAAAAACCGGAGACTGGTGTGCCACAAAAGTTAACAAAGATGAAGATTATAAAATAGAGTCATTTGGTTATTGTAAATAAATTTTAATAAAATTTTTTATTTAAACATTTTTATTTTAATTGTATATATTTTCAATGGATAAATTTAATATATATTTATTTGTATTAAATTTTTGGCATTCTTTATTTCAATCCGAATCATTAGATATTTCGAATATAAGAATAGAAAATGAAACTAATATAGATTTGGATAATTCTGATATGCCAACATTAAGTGATATAGAAGATAATTAAATAAAATATAAACTTATAATAATGACCGCTATTAATTTAGATCTTTTTTTAAAAACATTAACATTAGGTGTTGTTTTTATATTTTTAACATTAGAACCACCGAAAGTGCTAAAAAAACAATAATAAAATAATTTATTAAATTAATATGAAAGAAACTGCCATGTCTATTTTGTTTGCCATACTTTTAATTTTAATTATTTTTATAATAATGAATAATAGAAATAATATAATAATAAGTAATTAATTCGTTCTATAATATTAATTTATTTATATTAAAAAATTATTAATGGCGAAATCAACACCTATTGCACAATTACAAACACAACCTCAAACTAAAAACAATGATGATCAATTAGTGAATGAAATTTTAGAAGAAATAGAACAATCTGATAAACCTTCACAACAACAACAACAACAACAACAACAACAACAACAACAACAACAATTATACGAACAACAACAACAACAATTATACGAACAACAACAACAACAATTATACGAACAACAACAACAACAACAACAACAACAATACATGTTACAACAGCAAATGTTACAACAACAACAATTACAACAAAATGAATTAAATCAATCTAACAAAGAACCAGAGAAAGAACCAGAAAAAGAATCAGCAAAAGAACCTGAAAACGAATCTACATTATTAGATACTATTAAAAATAATATAAGACAACCATTAATTGTTGGTATTATATGTTTGTTACTTTCTACACATCATTCTACAGATCTTTTAAGTAAAGTATTACCTAATAAAGAATTTATTGTAAATAATGTCAATATATTTATAGGTTTATTAAAAATGTTAATTAGTTCTATTTTATTTTTTGTTATTAACAAAACCTTATAAAAATTTATTCTATTAATATAAATGTATAGTTTAATTCAAAAAAAAGCTATATTATTCTTAAGTGTTTTCTATATTATATTGAATATGTATCATAAAAAATGGATGCCTATTATTATATTTATTTTAGGTACCGCCATATTATCATTCGTTATAAAAAATGTAATGAATTGTATAATTATATCTTATATAGGTTGTGTGATATATAGTATAGTTAACAATTTTCATTTATTAGAAAACTTCGAAGAACAACCTATAGAACAAAATAAAGATAAAGAACAAGACAAAATTTTAGATGATAATCAGCTATCAGATAGACTTTTAGAAAAATACATTGCCAAAACGAAAGAAAAGAATCCACGATCAAGTTTTACACGCCAAGTAAAAGTAACCGACTTAATTCCGTCTCATAGTGAATTAAATCAGGATAAATTAAAAATTATGAAAAATAAAACAGACTTACGCGATATTCCAATAGTTATCACTAATGATAATTTTATTATTGATGGTCATTATAGATGGAAAATAAATCAAAATAATAATAAAGAATTTATAACTGCCATAATTATTAACACAACTATTAATAAATTTCTTAAATCTATTAAAAAATTTAAAAAAGAAACAAATATAGAAGAATTAAGTAGATTTACGATAGATAAAGAAAAACTTAATAAAGCAAAAAAAGCTATTAAAAATATAATGGAAAATGTAAAATTATTAAATGAGTATCAAAAAGATTTAGATAAAATAAATGTAGTATAACTATAATGAATACATGTCCACAAGGATTTATATGTGTAAATAATTTTCATATCATTTATATAACAATTATATCTTTAATGATTTTATACGGGTTTCGTAATCAATACTATAAGGATATTTATAATAAATTACAAAAAAATAAATTAGAGGCAAGTTTGTCTAATTCAGTTCAACCACAAGTTCAACCACAAGTACAACAACAACAAGTACAACAACCACAAGTATTACAACCACAAGTTCAACCACAAGTACAACAACAACAAGTACAACAACCAGACATTTTACCCCAAGAAATTACTATTAATAATAGAGATAGAGATTTAGCAGTCATTAATGATCCTTTATATCCACCACTTCAAAGAAATTATAATGTACCAAATATAAAATTAATGCCAATTAATATAGAAACAAGAGAGTCAGGTGGGGATTATCAACAAATAGGCATGTTACATAAAAAAGAAAATATTGATAAAGCCATAGATAAACCAGGTAATAATGATGAATCTGTTATATTGGGATTGTATGGCAAACCTACTTATAGAGGTTCTAATAGATGGTTATATTATGTTATATCTGAAAAAAATTCAATTAAAATTCCATTAAAATTAGAGGATGTTGATTGTACAAGTGATAATCGTGGCTGTAAAGAATTAATGGATGGAGATAGTATAAATGTACCTCAGTATAATGGGGAATTTCAAGTGAATATTTATAAGTTTGATGCTCCTAGATATATTCCATATGTTTAATTTTATTTATATTTTATATTTATATTATATTTTATTATTATAATTATAATGAAAAACTATTTACATATAGTGATTTTAATTATTGTATCCATTATTTCATTCTATTTATTTTTAAATTATATTGATAAAGAACATTTTAATGATAATTCGATTGATTTAAATGAAAAAATAGAAAATATTAAAACGTTAAAACAATTAGAACAATACAACCAAAATAAATCCATCGAATCTATTAAACCAATTCAAGAAGAACCAATTCAAGAAGAACCAATTCAAGACTCAAACAAATTAGTAATCAAAAAAACAAATAAATACAATTTAGTTGTAAAATCTGATACATTTTGTGTATGGGAACCAGAACCAATAGACGATTTTTATCCATTAGGACAATTAATTACATTAGACAAAAATCCACCTAATAAAGAATGTTTGTTGGTTAAATCCGATAATATTCCTCAAAAGTATACTTTGATAACCCAATTTAAACAGTTTGGAATATGGAAACCTGAAAGTAAAGATACTGATTATCACTATATGTCTTATATTTTTAGTAAAGAGAAGCCATCATTAAATAAGATTAGAGGTATACATAAACAATATAGTGAAGAATCTAGTATTGATACTGTAAAGGTTTCTTTTAAAAATAAACAAGATAGACTATATTCAATTTTGAGTATTCATGATTCTGATTATTTTGTTGTTAATGATAAAAAAAATAAAGAGAAAATAGATAAAGTTTACACTCTAAATTTAGACCTTACTATACCTCAAAAAAAGTTAATGGTTAAAAATACGAAAACCTATGATAAAATATGGAGCAATACAAATCAACAAAATAAACAACATATATCAGTATGGAGACCAGTTGCCGATACCAATTATAAAATACTTGGCGATATTATATTAAATAATGAACAAGATCCAAATAATAATTTAGAAACACCAACAGTTCATAAATCTCAAACTAATCCAGTCCTATTTTTTGATTCGGAACCTATTTTATATCAAGATAAAGATAAAGATAATAATAATAATAATAATAATAAAAATAATAATAATAATAATAATAATAAAACAATCCAATTTTGGAAACCTAAATCCAAAACAGGCTATATTACTTTAGGAGATATAGTAACAATTGATGGTATTGAACCCAAAAATGATATTATGGCAACAATTCCATTAGAATATACAACTCAAAATAATGATATTGAAACAATCTGGAATTCATTTCCCGAAACAACACATTGTGCCGCATGGTCTAATAATAATTTCTGCAATGTATTCGGTCATTTATCTAAACCAAATACACCTCTTTATAAATTAGATGATAATTATATTAAAAATGAAGTTGATAACTATGATACTAAACAAAAAATTATTTTAAAATTTAACCCCAAAACAGTATCTATCAAACAATCAATTATTAAAAATGCCATTAAAAATAAATTGGCATCTAAATTTGATATTTCTCCAAGTAGAATTGAAATACTAAAATATGATAAAAATAATAAAGAAATAATAATCGAATTAAAACAGCGACCTTATAATTCAGAAGAAGAAGTAACCGAAAAAGTGTTTAAAGAATTGGCAGAACAAATTTATATCAAACATATACAGATTAAACATAATGGCATATTATTGATGATTATAGATAATGTGTCTGTTATTCATAGTGATAATCCAAACATTAAATTAGATAATTCATTATTTTTAAATGCGGTTAAATAATGGCATCAACTAATCCATATTTCAAACATTTCTTACTATCCCATAAAATATCCTTTTTGAGAATTTTAGTTAATTTTTCTTCTGATAAATGTGTTGTTTTTTTATAAATTTGTATGAGTTTGTCACTATACATTTTCATATTTAGTATTTCTTCCTCAAATTCTTGCATTTTCCCCCACATACCACCACGGACTTGATGAATTAACATATGCGAATTTTTAGTAATAAATCGTTTATGTCCTACAACAGAAATTAGTGTAGCAGCACTAGCAGCTTCACCCTCTATAATAGTATGTATCGGAACTTCAGATCTTTCAATCAAATCTACAATAGATAATGCACTAGATAATTCACCACCTTCACTATTTATATATAGACGAATTGGTGTACATTCTACATTATTCATAATACTATAAATACGATGCTTATTTATAAGTTTAGTAAGTTCAGTCCGAAGTTTTAGAATGATGGTTTTTTCAATATAACTATAGAAAAAAATTTCATTATTAAGAACAATAATTTCGTTTTCTTCTTCTTCCTCTTCCTCTTCTGTTGTATTGCGTTTGCGAGACATGATAATCTTATTCTATACTATCAAATTATACTTAAATTATTTTATTTATTTTATTTTAATATTTTATAAATGTCCCAAGTCAATAAATGGAAAGATATTTATAGAAGAACAAAAGTAGTTAGAGATTCTATAATGCTTCAAGTAGAACATAATAAAAGGTCAGCTAAAGATGATAAAAAAAATATTACATTAACGGGAGAACAATTAACACATTTTAATATTGTTTTTAGTGAACCAGAAAAATTTAAAATTACTTTAAATAAACGTTCACATAATGAAAAAACTGGAAAAGCAATAACTTTAATAGAACTCGGTGATGAATTAATGAACTATTTAGATACTATATTAAAAGTATATTTACAATTATCTAAATTTCCAACAAAAGATTTAGTTCCGACTGATAGAAGTGAAGCAACTCCTTATTATGTTTTTTTAAATATGAGTAAAAATGAATTAATAGATTTTATTGTGAAAAATTATGAAGGACCTGGTGGAGGTAGTGGTATTAAAGATAAAGATTTATTAGATGCTCCATTAGATGATTTAATTGCAGATTTAGACAGATTAAAAGTTATGGAACAAATGAATGAAGATTTAGATAAATTAAAAGTTATGGAACAAATGAATGCCATATCTGCTCCTAAACATACACCTATAGTGGTTCCAGCTAGGGTGGCAGTCCCAAGAGTGGCGGTTGCTCTTCCACCTGGTTCAAAGAAAAGAAAAAAGAAAGTAACTAGTTCTAAAGGGAAAAAATCTAAGAAACTGAAAAACAAAAATAAATCAGCTGCTAAACAGTCAAAGAAAAAATCAAATAAACCAAAAAAAGCAAAAAAATCTAATAAAACAAAAAAATCTAATAAAAAGGTAAAAAAAATTAGAAAGGTTTAAAATCGCATACGACTTTTTCTCCTTTATCATTTGTTCCAGTTTCCCATTCTCCACTTCCACTATCAAATAAGGTGTCAAATAAATTATTTTCTTCAAAATAATCAGAAATATTATCTTTAAAAGCTAGTTTTTTGTACTGTTCTAATGAATTATTTTGGATTATTTCTTCTTTATTTAATGATGGATTTTCCTTAAAATACTCATTTAGTGCCAATGATACTAAATGCTGTTGTTTTTCTGTTATTTCTTCTATAAAATTATCTCTATTTATATATGGATTTACTAATACTTTATTTTCTTTTAAATCTTTAATAAAATTCGGTTTTTTTTTATAAGTATTAATTGGTGTATTATTGCTTACATACTTAGTATTATTTCTTATATAGGCATCATTTATTTTTAAATAATTATTGGGTGTAATAGATGTTGGTTTTATTGGTATAATAACATTATCTATATGATTGCCTAAATTATGTGGTATATAGTTATTACATAAAAAATCTGGTTGAATAGGTTTTTCAGTAGTTGTACTTTCAGATGGTGTACTTTCAGATGGTGTACTTTCAGTTGGTGTACTTTCAGTTGGTGTACTTTCAGTTGGTTTACTTTTAGTTGGTTTACTTTCAGTTGGTGTACTTTCAGTAGTTGTAGATTCAAACGGTTCTTTATGTTGTTTATAAAAGATAGAATACCAATATATAATAGTTAAGATTATTAATATAATATTTCTAATCATTATGAAATATATAATAAAAAAAAAATATAGATTACTATTAAATGAGTTCTAAAGAATGGACGTTTGAAGATACTTCTAATTGGGGTCATGATTGCTCCTTATCAAACCAATCTCCAGTGAATATAGATACAGGATTAGCTGATTCGTGTAAAGATTTATGTGATTTAGAATTTAATTATCAACCAAGTATATGTCCTAAAGACAAAGGAAATTGCTCTACGGTAGTTAGTTTTCATAAACATCAAAATTTAAAAATATCATATAATAAAGGTTCTAATATTATATACAAAAATACTCCCTATAGTTTAAAAGAAATTACTTTCCATACACCGAGTCTTCATCATATTGACGGAATGCACTATGATTTGGAAATATGTTTAATTCATTCAGTAGATGATAATCCGTATACAAAAAATGGAGTTATAGTTAGTTGTTTATTTAATGAAGGTGATTATTATGGGTCTACTGAACGTTTCGTCCATCAATTTATTAATGAAGTTAAGATAGATAGTGAAGAAGAAATAAATGTTTCTCCTGAATGGAATGCCGCTATGGTATTGCCTAAAAAAAGGTCTTTTTATATATATAAAGGTTCGTTACCATTTCCACCTTGTAGTTCTATGACAAATATAGTGATGGATACAGTGGGTTCTATTAGTCCAATAAATTTAGAATTATTAAAGTTAAATCTAGGACAAAATAATAGACCAGTTCAAAGTCTAATGGGTCGCCCTATCTATTATAATTCGGGTAAAACAATAGAATTGTATACAGATGATAGAGATGTAAAAACAAGCGATAATATCTATAAAAGATGTGTTAAAATTGATGAAAAAACAATCCCTAAAGTAAGTGAAACAAAAGGACCAGATACTACATTTGCCCCAGATGTATCTGGATTATCGGTAAAAACCAAAACCACTGTTAAAAGTATATTTTTATTATTAGTTATTTCTTCGGTATTCGTCCATTCATTCTTTTTAACAAAATATTTATTTAAGATAGAATTGGCCCAGGTGCTTATTGTTGCACTTGTAGGAGCTCACAGATTAAATAGTGGAAATTTAAAGGAGGTTATAGAAAAATGGAGGTCAAGTGCCATATGTAAACCACCTGTAGTTTAATAAAATATTTAATAAAATATTTAATAAAATATTTAAGATAGTAAACATGTATTTTATATATATGACTTTTAAAGAGTAAATGTATATTAAAATAAATGAATCCGGATCCAGTTCCATTTCGGAATCCGGTTTCGGTCCTGAATTTAATTCCAGTTATGAAGTTATTGGTAGGAATATTACTTATGACAGTTATGATACAGAATCTAATGTGCCTGTTAAGTTAATACATATATTAATTTTGATTTTCATATGTTTAGTTTGTGTTATAATTCCATTTTTTTATGATGATATGATGGATTTTTGTGTAAATATGAAATCAAAATGTAGAACTATAAATTGGTGTAGTTGTAAAAAATGTAGTATTAAACCTAAAATAGAACCTATATTTGATGATACTCACTCTACAGATATAGATACAAATACAAATACAAATACAAATACAAATACAAATACCGATATATGTACAATATGTTTAAGTGTAGATAATCAAAAAAGTATGACATTACGATGTGGTCATAAATTTCATGAAGCTTGTATTAGAGAATGGGCATATGTATCATATGAAAAATCTTATAATGCATATTGTCCATTATGTAGAAACAATATTTTTGTTTAAAACTAATTAATTCTTATAAATTCTTATAAATTCTTATAAATTCTTATAAATTATCATATTCACTATCTTTATTTTTTAATAGATTACTATATCTAATATGTGTTAAAATAAAAGTGATGGAAAGTAATAGTGAAAGTAATGGATCATGATACCCTACAAATACAATCAATCCTATACACAATGCTCTTATATAAACATTATTAAATCTATATAAATCATTTGTATCTAATTTTGGTAGAACAATGACATTATATAAAATCAATACTAATGTAATAACTATATTTACTATATCTTTACTATTTAATGGTTGCATATTATAATTTATAGAGAAATTAAATTTGATTAAATTTAGATAAATTTATAGTATTATTATAATGACTAAAGCTAAATCGGGGTTTTGTGTCTATTTATTTGCTCATGGTGGTATAGGAAGAATAGTTGAAGAAACAAAAGATATGGAAAAATTAGCAAATGAATTAAACAAACCTGGGTCAGATGCTTATTATATTGTTTGTGATCAAGATAAAAAAGTTGCCATTAAAAAATATAATGAATTGAAAGCAAAAGAGCAAAAAAAGATAGTTCCGAAAAAATCTAAAAATAAATCTAAATCTAACTCGTATAATAAACCAAATAAACCAAATAAACCAAAATCTTCTAAGAAGAAAGGTTGGTTTTCATTTTTTTAAATTTATTTTTTTATTATTTTTAATTTATATTAAATTTGATTACAAATTAATTTAAACAATTAACTATAATATTATAAAGATCCCAAAAATGATTCTTGGTAATAGAGGATACTCTATTATTAAAGAAGACCTGAAAACAGTTGAAATTGGAAAAATCCGAAAAGAGCTTTCGGTTAAACCATTTGTAAATACTGAATATGGAGCACCCGCAAAACCATTCTCCATTTATTCTGAAAGTAAAAATAAATTATATCTACCTCGATTTTATGGCATAGAGAAATTTGGGAGTCCAATAGAAACAAAATTAAATGATGGAAAAGAAATAGATATTACATTTTCAAAAGAATTAAGACCATTACAATTACCTATTGTAGATACTTATTTAGAATGTGTAAATACCGGTATGGGTGGTGGAGGTATTATCTCTGTTCCATGTGGTTATGGTAAAACAGTACTTGCTCTTTATATATTGGCAAAATTAAAAGTGAAGACACTTGTTGTAGTTCATAAAGAGTTTTTAATGAGTCAATGGAAAGAGCGGATTGAAGAATTTTTACCAGAAGCACGTATTGGAAGAATACAGGGTCAAGTTACTAAGGTAGAAAATAAAGATATTGTTTTAGGAATGCTCCAAAGTCTTTCTATGGCAGAATATAGAGATGAAATTTTTGATGATTTTGGATTTGTAATCTATGATGAATGTCATCATTTAGGTGCGGAAGTCTTTTCCCGAGCACTTTCTAAAACGGCATTTAAATATCTATTAGGATTATCTGCAACACCCAAAAGAGCAGATGGGTTAACAAAAGTCTTTGAGTGGTATTTAGGTCCAATGGTGTATTCTATTAAAAAAAGAGAAGAAGAAACAGTAGATGTGAAAGTAATTAAATATTATGATGAAGACCCTACATATTCTAAACCTTGTTTAAATTATAATGGAAAACCGAATCTCCCAACTATGATTAATAACATTACATTATTTATTCCTAGATTAAATTTGCTGATTTCAGAAATTAAAAAATGTCTGGATGATGGCCGAAAAATATTAGTGTTAAGTGACCGTAGAGATCATTTAAAAAATATTAAAGTGGAATTAGATAAATTGGAAGGGTATACATCTGGATTTTATCTAGGTGGAATGAAACAAAGAGATCTTCAGGAAACCGAAAAGGCAAATGTTATTTTAGGAACATTTTCAATGGCAAGTGAAGGTTTTGATTGTAAATATCCTCTAAATACTATATTCTTAGCTTCTCCTAAAAGTAATATTGAACAAGCAGTAGGGCGAATTCTAAGACAAGAAGCACAATATAGAACACATACACCATTAATTGTTGATATTAGTGATGAGTTTTCGCTTTTTGCAAAACAAACCTTAAAACGTGTTAGATTTTATAAAAAAAATAATTATGCCATTTCATATTACGATACAGATAATAATTTAATAGAAACACATATCAAAAAATCTAAATCTAAATTTAATTCTGATGAACCTGAAGAACTCACCTTTATCGATGATTAAAAATATCGGCAATTGCTTTATATTTTTCGGCATCAGGGAAATGAATACAAAGGTATGAACCCATTTTATCCCAAATACCACCTTTCTGAATCCATGCTTCAGCTGGTTGATGGTGCCATGTTGTAATCATAGAATTAAAATCGTAAATATGTTTTTCTTGTTCGTCTTTAGGAATGACATTATAAATATCAATGGCAACTTGATGAAAATCTCTAGATTTTTTTGTTTCTAGTAGTTCATGATGAAGGTGATTTTTTTGTGGAAGAATAGTGACGGACATATGATGTGCGATAATCTTTTATTTGACATTCTTTTGAATCAATTTTATGTAATTTTACATTAATAATAATTTTATTATATTTTTTTTCTAAATTTTTTATAAAGTATAGTTATAACCTAATGAATACATTAGATGATAATGATAGTTTTACTTCTGCTAAATTAAAAGATGATTATGAATATCCCGAATGGTACAATAAAAAAAAATATGAATTTTATAAGAAAATCTATAAACGTCTAAAATTATTAATTAGTATTCATAATGAATCCTCAAATTATTATGCCAGTATGGATAAATATATTTTTGGACCTTCTATTTTTATTTCGTGTGTTTCTGGGATTGCCTCTTTCTTATCCACTTCTCAATTTATAGATTCCAAGGACCAAAATATTTTTGGTGTGTTAGTTGGGGTCTTATCATCGTTGGCAACATTATTACAATCTTTAGGTAGTGCCTATCGTTTTAGTGCCAAGGAAGAAGCTCACCGCCACGCTGCCGAAGAATATGATAAATTAGGAGTTAAATTAAAATTCGAGATTGAAATGCCAAATGAAGAAGATTTTACAGATAAATTAGAACAAGCTATATTAGATATCCAGAATAAATGTCGCTATTTCGCACCACAATTTATTACAGATAAATATCAAAAAAAAACAATAATGATTAAAGAAAAAAAAAATGAATTTGAAAATCCAATTAATACGGAAACCCAATTAGTATTAGATAATTATGATAATCTTGATAGTCCAGCTTAATTACAAATGCTAAGAAGTTAGTTTAGATGACACTGATCCCTAGAACATGAATTTAAAATAAATTTAAAGATTTAATTATTAATAGTTATTAATAATTAAAAATGTCTTATAGCAGATTATATATTAAAATTCCTAAATGGATTATAAAGCCTTGGAATAAACCACTTCCGAAACCACAACCATTACCACAACCATTACCACAACCATTACCAAAACCAATATGGTGGGGAACTCATCATTAACAATATATCATTTAGTTTTAGTTTTAGTTTTAGTTTTAGTTTTAGTTTTAGTTTTAGTTTTAGTTTTAATTAGTTTCATAGAATATAATGACGATTTTATAATAAATTAATTTTCTTCTTAGAATAAGTGAAATCATCATTTATTCTATAAGAATCGCCATCGTCTATTAGTAATTTGATAGATACTAAATTTTCTAGTTTTTTTTTATGAAGTGTTTTATAACAAATACTCTCTTTTTTTATAGAATCAATATCATTAAATCTATTCAATAAATCTACATAATGACATCCTATTTGTAATTCATAAGATTTAAATTTAATGATGGCATTCAACGAATGCCATGAAAGCTGTCTGTTTGAATATTTTTTTTTGTAATTACTTTCAACATGATTTGAATACGATTTAAATGAATCAGGAATATTAGATAAAGCTTGATTTACCGGCCACATTCCTTTAGAACCAATCGTTAGATTTAATTTACTATCTATAAAATCTAAAGATTTACTTGTGTGAATGTCTTTTATCATAACATCAAGTGGTCTGAAAAATAGTTTATGTTGTTTTAAAGAGAGTACAAAAGAACTTTCAAGATCTAAATGAATAGTTCGAATTAATACTCTTTTAAAGAGTGATTTTTGATATAATAGACTAAAAATATCAAAATTGATTGCTTTTAATAGAAGATGGAAACTATTTACTTGCGAATCATTTTTTTGCATCATTTTATTAATTTTAGTATTTAGGGTTGATTCTATATCTATATCTTCTATTACTTTTTTTAAATAGTCCGAATAAAGGTAGCCATAGGTATCATATATATTTAAGTCTTTTAAAATTGTTATGACTTTAAAATAGAAATCTAGTTCTTTTTTAATTGAAGTATTTTTATGAAGCACATGAATAATAATATTCACTAATCCTTTTCGATGGTCTGGAAGACCATAGTTTTTAGTTAATTCAAATAAAATTTTTATATGGGTTAAATCATCCCTAGTATAATTTTCATTAAAATTATTTAAATCATTAATTTTAGTATCAAAAAATACGGTTGTGACATGATTTTCAAGAAATCTGTTAATTTCACTAATTTGATTAAATGTTAAATCGGTTATATAGCGCTGAAGACGATAATCTTTATGATTTTTATATTCAAATTCATATTTATCTATTATATTTATTTCTACTGCTTTATAATGTAATATAAAATAGTTAAATGATTGCAAATCAACACATCTTTCTATAAATAATTGATTATAGAATTCAATACCTTTTCTATAAATAAAATCAATTAAATTAACATATCTAGGTTTATAATAGGTTTTGAATAATTCAATCAATTGTATTTTAGTTATATTCATTAATAAATTGTCTTTATTTTCTCTAACATTATTTAGTATAGATTCTATTTTAGTATTAATAGATGGCCCTAGTTTATATAAAATAGTTGTATCCCATAATTTAATATAAACGGTATTTAGAACATATGTTTTTAAAAAGCAATCATCTAAATAAATAACCGCATCTTTATACATGTACACAAATATATCTTCTAAAATATAGATTTTATTGATATATTTATACCATAGATTATTTATATGTTTAAGGTCTATATCCAAATCCAAATCCAAATCTAATTCGTCATAAATACATTTACTAAATTCGTCTTCTATAAAGGATTTTATATTATCAAATAAAGTCACATAAATAGATTGGATATCGGAATGTTGTTGCATTCCAAATTTAGTAGAACATATTTTATAAATGTTTTCATAGACATTACTGAATTCAATATTATTTAGAGTATCATGTAATACATTATGAATTGTGTGTTTTAATAATTTAATGAATTTTTTTAAAATATTCATACTAAGTTGTTATAGTTTTATTTATTATTATTATGAATTATTATTAATTATTTAAGTGTAAATTTGATTTGTATTTTTAAGACTTTATAAATAAAAAGAACATACTACTAAATATGACAGATTATAAACGTGATATGTTGATTATGTATTTGTTAAAAAATTTTTGTGATAAAAATTATGGTTATGAAACTAAATTAAAACAAATTTATGATTATTTGTATGAAGAAAAAATAGTGATTCATCCATTAGAAGAACTCATACACAAAAAGCCCAATTTCAAATTGATTACATTTAATGAATCGCACGAAACTAACCAATTAGAGGTTTATGATAGATGTCAATTTAATATAGATAAACAATTAGGTCATGGTAGTTTTGGAAGTGTAGTACAGGTGTATCATAAAATAGATAATATGAATTATGCCCTAAAAATGATTAAAATAGAAGATGATACCGATTATATCTTTCGGGAAGTCCGTAATATGGTTTTATTGGACCATCCAAATATTGTAAAGTATTATAGTAGTTGGATAGATACAATTCCAGATAGTTTACCTGCTATTAATTATTCTTCCGATCGAGATTCTTATAGCGACTCTTATGGAGAAGAGTCAGAGGCAGAGTCAGAGTCATTTGATTCTAATGTTTCCGAATTAGTTTCGACTGATAATAGATATCTATTTATTCAAATGGAATTATGTCATGGGTCTCTAAAGGATTATATGGAACATCGTAGTTCAGTAAATCCCAAAAAATCATTTCATATTTTTAAACAAATTATAAATGGATTACGTTATCTACATAATAAACATATTATTCATAGAGATATGAAACCTTCTAATATTTTGATTGTAAATAACAAGATAAAAATAGGAGATTTTGGAATGTCTATTAATGTTAAACATAATCATGCTATTCCGAAATACGGTTCGCAAGATTTTGGCACCTATACCTATTTGGCACCAGAAACAGAAAATAATAATGAATATTCTATTTATAGTGATTACTATAGTTTAGGAATCATTCTATTTGAATTATTAAACCAGTTCTCTACCGACATGGAAAAATACAAATTAATCCAAGACCTTAAAAGACATATTATGCCATTAGAATTCAAAACAAATTTTAGTAAGGGTTCGAAACTTATAACAAATTTACTTTCTGATAAACTCTTATTGCGAAAAAAATGTTTAGAATTTTATTTTAGGGATTAATTTATTATTTCATAAAAATGAAATTAAATTTAATAAAATTTAATAAAATTGAATAAGAATTATGTTAATATGAATATTAACAATAATAACAACTATGCGTTCTAATCTGGTAATTTCCTACAAAACCCCGATGGACTATGATGACTTTTTTACAGAACAAACAATGGGTTGTAGAACTAAGAATATCACACTCTTTAAAAATATCGTGAAATTCATTCATAGTATTCTAGACAAGGTTAATTTCTGTTTTGAACCTGATGGGATTCACATTACAACGATGGACCAATCCCATATTAGTTTTATTGATTGTTTGATTCCTAAAGAACTATTTAGTAATTATAATTCTGGAAGTGGGAATGGCTTTGTAAAGGGAATAGATTTGAATTGTTTAAGTAAAATTCTAAACCATTTGAAAATAGAAGACGATTTTATTATGTCTTTTGAAACAGATTGTGATGCGATGGATATTAAATTTATTAATACGAGATATACTAAATTTTATACCCTAAAATTGATGGAAATAGACCAAGATAATTTGGATATTAGTGATCTTGGAGAGATTAGTGAAATTACGATTGATTCTAAATATTTTGATACGATTATGCATGAATTTGCTGATATTGGCGAAAATTTTAGATTCAAAATATTGGAAAATAAAGAGAAAATTAGTCTTAAATGCGATGGTGATATGACATCATTAAAGATGGTACTTCAAGACGAAGAAATAACATATAAACATCTAAAAGATATTGAATTGTTTTTCAATATAGAACATATTCAAAAATTTTCAAGAGGAAATGCCATAAATAAAAAAGCTGAAATCAAAATAGCTCATAATCTTCCAATTCAATTATCCTATTCTATTTTATCAACGGGTTATATTCATTATTATGTTGCTCCTAGAATTGAGGATTAGACCCAAATACATTTTCATTACAGTACGACATGTATAAAAATCCATCTTCATTTTTGTATTCTTCATAAAGTTGTGAAACTAAGCTGGTTGTTGGAGGTAATACATTATTATTTACAAAAATAAAAATAGATTCAGTATCTGCAATTTTAATTCTACGTCTTAAGACACACATGAATTGACCGAGAGTCATTTCTGAAGGTACTAAAAATTTACATTTATTTATAATAGGTAATTTACCTTGTTTTGATTTCTCAACTATAATTGGTATTTTATTTTCATATTTTTCTATTATTTTTTTAGATTCTTCTAATCTTTTTTCTAAAGTAAATTTTTTTTGAAAAACGAAACTAGAATTCATATATATATAGTATAACATAAAAAAAATATATTTTAATTAAATAAAATATATTTTAAACTAATAAATGAAAATTTTAATTTTAAGTGTTATTATAATGATTTTAATCATTTTAGTGCTAAATCTAGCTTATAAAGAGTATTTTAATACTTATGATGGTTTAACATTTGGCTATTATTACCCGCCAAAAAAATGTGATTCAAATAATGATTGTTTTCCAGGTACCTATTTTAGATCAGAAATATATAGTAATATGTGTGAACCTAGATATGGTGGTATAAATAAAATACCGATTCAATTAAATGATAATTGTTTAAGAACATTAGAACATTAATTAAAAATCTAAAATTTGTTCGCAGGTGAAACGGTCCTTTATATCCCATTCACAACAATGTAATATTAAATCAATAATTTTAGAATGATCTTTATGTTTTTGAATAAATTTATGGCGTTTAAAACTATAAATCGTATTTTTATATTTAATAAATGAAGGTGAGTCGATACAATCATAATACTGGTGTAATTCTTTTAATTTTAGTAAATAGTTAGTATTGGGTGGATCAAAAATAATATTGTGATTAATAAATAAGTCTATATTTGTCGTATTTTCAAAGAGTCTTTTTTTTAAAGTCATCTCATATAGAACACATCCCACACTCCATATATCTATTTTATAATTAAAATGATGTTTAGTAGTAAATAATTGATTAAAATAAATTTCAGGTGCTCTGTATGAAATAGTCTGTAGATTTGAATTTGAATTTGAATTTGAATTTGAATTTGAATTTGTTGTTTCTGTTGTAATTGAATTCCCAAAATCAATTAAGATTAATTTTTGATAGGTATTATCTTTAAAAACAATATTATTCGGTTTAATATCACCATGAATAATGTTATTTTTATTAAGAAATAGAATGGCATTTACCATCTGTTTTATGTAATTTAAATTTAAATTGGAATTTAAATTGGAATTGGAATTAGAATTCAAATTGGAATTATAAATATAATCATGTAGAGTTATATCATATAAATTAAAAACCATATAGAGATTTTTCCTAAAAAAAAAATATTCAACTAATTTAGTTATATGGTGTTGTTCTTTATTTTTTAATTTCTTAAGGATATTAATTTCATTTAATGGCTCATCCATTTTTTGAAGCATAGTACTATTTATAATTTTAATGGCATTATAGGCATTATGTTTATAATCTTGAGCTTTTACAACATTGCTAAATGATCCAGTTCCAATAGTTTTTATATTTTTAAATCTATAGATAATATGGTCTAATAAATCATAATAATATATTTTTTTGTATATTTTTAATTCATCTCGTTCATGACTTAACATTAAATTTTAACTTATAGTAATACTATATTTTCTTATATGTTTATAATTTATTATATTTTATTTCTAAATTAAATTATTAGTAAATAGTAATGATAAATAAACAAATAGTAACAAATAATATAATAAAAATAGACAGTATAAAGGTTTTTGGACTTATAGTAGTATTACTATTAGTATTAAATTTGGTTATTAATAATAAATTTATAGTTTGGACTATATCTAAAGAACATTTTGAAGAAGTACCTAAAAAGGAACTCGAATTATTTGAATTAAAAAGACCTTTTGTTAATGTGTATGATGATAAAGGAAATCAGTTAAATGTTGCTTTATTGTCGCGTCCATTTTATGCCGATTCGCATTATAAAGAATATGATAAAATGAAACCACTTTTTAATATTTTAGGTATTTCTAGTTATCAAGAATTTCCAAATGAGCCGTTTAATCCTAAAGATGGATTTAATAAAACAACCAATAAATATGATTATGATAAATGGACTAATATGTGTAAAGGATGGTTACACTGTTTTAGAAAACCAGAAGAATATTTGCCTAAAAATATGAAAAGTATATTATTATCTGAATCAGATTTTACCGATACAACTATTAATAAACCGAATAAAGATGCTAAAAAGAAATATGATTTCTTATATGTATGTCATCGAGATGATCTTGGTGATTGTAGTACAAAAGAATGGGTGGCATTTAATAAAAATTTAGAATTGGCCGAGAAATGTTTATCTATATTATGTAAAAAAAAGAAATATAAAGTATTGCTGATTGGTAGAGAAGGGTGTAAATTACCAGAACCATGCGAAAATTTACAAATAGAAGTCACTAAAAAATTAGATTATTATGAATTACAAAAAAAATACGACGAATCAAGATTTGTATTTTTACCTAATATTCATGATGCGTCCCCAAGAGTGTTAGTAGAAGCGATGTGTCATAATATACCAGTATTAATAAATTCTAAATTAGTGGGTGGGTGGAAATATATTACTCCTAAATCTGGTGAAATTTTTAATGATGAAACCGATTTTGAAGAAAAAGTGGATAAAATTATAACTAATTATGACAATTATGAACCTAGAAAAGTATATATGGAAAAATATGGCACTATAAAATCTGGAAAAATATTAAAAGATTTTATATTTGATATATTCGGAGATAAAGTAAATATTCCAAAAGAAAAAATTAAATATATTACACCCGAATTTAAACGAATTAATTTTAAAGAAGGGGAATATTAAATAAAAAATTTAAATACAAAATTTAATTAAAAACAAATTTACTTACACTGAATGTTAGAAGCACAAACAGGTTCATATGGCATGACTACTTCTGGATGAGATACAAATTGATTATTAGATACCATATAATCTAAAGCTCTTTTACTATCTACATTATTAGAATCATTTGTATTAAATGATTCAGGTTTATTTACAGTTTTCCATAATAAAACTAAACTTAGCACAAAAATAACACCCAATAATAAATCTGGAACATTAAGTTTTTTCATTAATTTATTAGAATTCATATATAGTTATACAATATTATTTTCTTTATGAAATAGAATTAATTCTTAATTCTTAATTCTTAATTCTTAATTCTTAATTCTTAATTCTTAATTCT
>ERZ1047472.1330-NODE-1330-length-19492-cov-7.286001_pt1 | contig 19492 bp, 18 predicted proteins | sample MGYA00383095_ERZ1047472 | MGnify/ENA primary metagenome ERZ1047472 (study PRJEB29581, sample SAMEA5548365) | metagenome | biome: marine; feature: coastal; material: water | depth 1 m | study: Short-term variability in the microbial, nano- and picoplankton... | reverse complement strand
GCCATTGCCAGCATTCTGCAGGAAAAGACCCGCTCATGAACCTGACACCTCTTGCCCTCTTTGCGGTGACCTTTGCGGCCCTGCTGGCAGGCTATCCCGTGGCCCTCACATTGGCTGGAGTGGCCCTGATTTTTGCCTTCGTCGGCACCTTAACCGGGGCGTTCAATCCAGCGGACTTAGGCTTCGCTGCGGGACGGCTATTCGGCATCATTACCAATCAAACCCTCATCGCGGTGCCGCTCTTTATCTTCATGGGCGTGCTGCTGGAAAAAACTCGTATCGCCGAAGATCTGCTGGCGAACTTATCTAATCTATTAGGCCGTTATCGTGGCGGCCTAGCCATCACCGTTATTATCGTCGGCATGCTCATGGCGGCCAGCACCGGCATTGTCGGCGCTACCGTTGTGACCATGGGCCTGATGTCCCTGCCCATCATGCTGCAACGGGGTTATCCGGCCAGCCTTGCCACCGGCACTATTTGTGCTACCGGCACCCTGGGACAGATCATTCCCCCATCCATCGCCTTGGTGCTGCTAGGCGATGTGCTGTCTAATGGCTATCAACAGGCCCAGCTGAACATGGGTATCTTCGCACCCAAGTCCATTTCCGTTGGCGACCTGTTTGCCGGGGCCATCATTCCCGGCCTGTGTCTGGTAACTCTATATCTTGGGTACATTCTTCTGCGGGTGATCGTCTCTCCTCAGTCCATGCCACCGGCGGAGCGCACGGAAGACGTAAAACTTGGGCCAGTGCTGGGCGCCCTTGCGCCACCATTGCTGCTGATTGTGGCTGTGCTGGGATCCATCCTGGGTGGTTTTGCCACACCTACCGAAGCCGCTGGGGTTGGGGCGTTTGGCGCGCTGATGCTGGGCCTTGCCTATGGACGCCTCAACGGACAGGTACTCTCAGAGGTGGGCAGCGCCACGCTATCCACCACCGGCATGGTGTTTTTCATTCTTGTAGGCGCATCCATTTTCTCTCTAGTTTTTCGCGGCTACGGCGGCGAGGAAATGGTTCATGCGCTTTTCCAGCAAATGCCCGGCGGCATGTGGGGCGCATTGGGTATCGTCATGGTGGTGATCTTTTTGCTGGGATTCATTCTCGACTTTATCGAGATCACCTTTGTAGTGGTGCCCATTGTCGGGCCCGTGCTCATGGCCATGGGCGTCGATCCCATTTGGCTGGGCATTTTGATTGCCGTGAATCTGCAGACCTCGTTCCTAACCCCGCCCTTCGGCTTTGCCCTATTTTACCTGCGCGGCGTAGCCCCGGATCATGTGGCCACTACCGAGATTTATCGGGGCGTACTCCCCTTTATTGGGCTGCAGCTACTGCTGCTAGCGGCTTTGCTGATTTGGCCAGCCATGGCGACTTGGTTGCCCGGAAAACTCTGACCGACTGTACGCTATGGTCGGGAGCGCCTAGGCCTTAAGTGACAGAAGGCCAGCGGGGCGGACGTTTTTCAACCAAGGCGGCAATGCCTTCTTTGAAGTCTTCTTCCTTCGCCATGTCTTCGATTAGACGCTCAGATTCAATTACGGCGCTGGCAACGTCCCGATGCAAGTCCCTGTAGATTTGCCAGCGGGTTTGCCTCAGGGAGTTGGGTGACACGCTGGTAATCAGCTGATGGGCGTATTCCCGGGTTTGCACCATCAATGCCTCTGGCTCAAAAATTTGATTCACAAAACCAAGGGTTAATGCCTCATCACTGGTGAAGACTCGACTTGTCAGCAACAGATCGTTAGCCCTGCCAAGCCCGACGATCTTCGGCAGCATCCAAGACAGACCATATTCGGCTGGTAAGTTCAGCTTGCCGTGGGCAGTGGTAAATTTCACGCCGGGAACGGCGAAGCGAAGGTCAGCAAAACAGGCTAGGGCCAAACCCACCCCAGCGGCTGGACCGTTCATCGCCGCGATTACGGGTTTATCTAGCCCAAAGTGATAGGCAAAGGACGCATCAAAGTTTGGATCGGTACCGTAACCGGGTTTCGCTATGTCCTCGCTGATACCCGGACTGTACGCACCTCGGTCCGCGTGGCCGCTCAGAGCCTGACTATCACCCCCAACGCAGAATCCCTTGCCTACGCCAGTGACGATAATGGCTCGCACCTTAGAATCATCGTTGGCTCGTTTAAGCAGGTGACGATACTCGGTGTGTAGCCGTCCGGTCCAAGCATTCATACGATGCGGGCGATTGAGCCAAATAGTGGCCAGCCCCTGAGCGTCCACTTCATACTCTGTGTTCTTCAGTTCCATAATCCATTCCTAGGCATTGGGCACAGGCTCACTTACCAAATCTTCACTTACTCGCGTACGTTCAAATAGGCTTGCTCGCTGATGCCATGATAGCGGCGTACATCCTTTAGATAGGCCATATAGGATTCGTAAATCTTCTTGGCCAGCGGATCCGCATCGGCGATCTCTGCCACCACCTCTTTGGAAGCGTCGCGGAGGGCCGCGATCACATCATCAGGCAGTCGTCGCAACTGCACTCCGTGTTCGTTAATCAGAGTGTCCAGCGCCGCGTTATTGCGCGCGGTGAACTCGCTCAACATGTCCTCGTTTATGGCCTGTGTTGCCACTTCGATCATAGCCTGCAGATCAGGCGGCAAGGCTTCCCAAGCTTCCTTGTTCACCATGGCCTCCAAGGTGGGGCCGGGTTCGTGCCAGCCCGGGTAGTAGTAATACTTGGCTGCCTTATGCAGAGAAAAGGCCAAATCGTTGTAGGGACCGACCCATTCGGTGGCGTCGATAGCGCCGGTTTGCAGGGCGGTAAAAATCTCGCCGCCGGGCAGGATCACGGGAACACCGCCGGCCCGGGCAAACACTTCTCCGCCGATGCCGGGTATGCGCATGCGCAGCCCTTGCAGGTCTTCGATGGAATTGATTTCTTTGTTGAACCAGCCGGCCATTTGCACGCCAGAGTTACCTGCGGCGAAGGGCACCAAATTAAACTGGCCGTACAGTTCCCGCCAAAGGGCCATGCCGCCACCGTAGTGCAGCCAGCCATTCATCTCTTGGGCGTTCATACCAAATGGCACGGTAGCGAACATGGCCGTTGCTGGGTTTTTACCTCGCCAGTAATAGGCTGCACCGTGCCCCATTTGAGCGGTGCCTTGAGAGACTGCATCAAAAACTTCCAGGGCAGGCACCAGTTCGCCAGCACCGTATACCTTGATGTCCAGACGACCGTTGCTCATCACCCGAAGGCGGTCAGCCAACCGCTCTGGCGCGGTACCAAGACCGGGTAAGTTCTTCGGCCAAGTGGTTACCATCTTCCATTGGTAGACCTTGGTATTTTCAGTAATCGGCGCGCCATTACCTTGAGCCTCACCTTGACCGCCGCCCGGCGCCGGTGCGCACCCCAACATCATCAAGGCCGCGCACAGACAGGCCACCAACGTTGCGGGTCGAAACTTCAATGTTTCATGGGTCATTTCTACCACCTCACTCATGAACGAATTTGTTTTTGTAAATCGGTATATCAATCGATGGCCTGAAGATTGGCGTAGCCCACCATCAGCCACTTAGCCCCTTCTGCGAAGTTCACCTGCACCTTGGCACGCTCGCCATTGCCTTCAAACTGCAGCACGACGCCTTCGCCGTATTTTCCATGCAACACCCGCTGGCCCATACGCATACCATTGGACTCTTCCTGCATCAGGCTGCTGCCGCCGCCAGCGTAGCCACTGCCAAACAGGCCTTGGGTACTGGCTTTCATGCGCACTTCTGACAATAGGTCCTGGGGAATTTCCAACAAGAATCGGCTGGGGCGGTTGTAGCTATCCTGTCCATGCAAACGACGGCTTTCGGCGTAGGTCAGATACAGTTCCTGCATGGCTCGCGTGATGCCCACATAAGCCAAGCGGCGTTCTTCTTCTAGCCGCCCGGGTTCCTCAGAAGACATACGGTGGGGGAACAGGCCTTCCTCCATACCACCCAGAAAAACCAGGGGAAACTCCAGCCCCTTGGCCGAGTGTAAAGTCATCATCTGCACGCTGGGGCCTTGGGCGCTTTGACGATCACCGGCATCTAAAGTCATTTGATCCAGAAACTCCTGCAGCACGCTGACCTCGGCACGATCACTGTCTTCAAAAGGAAAAACCAAATCGCCGCTGAATTGCCGGCAGGCAGATACCAGTTCCTGCAGGTTTTCTTTGCGGGCCAATCCACGCTCGCCACGCTCTTGGCCATGAAAGGTCATCAGTCCACTGGCATCGATCACATGCTCTGCTAGTTCGTCCAACCGCATGGGGGCTACTGCTTCGGCAAGCTCATCGATCAGCATCAGAAAACCGCCCACAGCGCCGTTGACCCGGGCGGTAAAGGAGCCGCCGGCGATACCATCCTTGGCCGCCTGCCAAAGAGATGTTTGATTGGTGCGGGCGAGCTGCCGAATTCCTTCTAAAGTTTTATCTCCGATACCCCGAGTGGGCGTATTAACCACGCGCTCGAATGCGGTATCCGAGTGACGGTCTTCCATCAGACGCATGTAGGCCAAGGCGTTTTTAATTTCCGCACGCTCGAAGAAGCGTTGGCCGCCGTAAATCTGATAGGGAATGTTCAGTCGCAGCAGAGCCTCTTCCAGCACTCGAGATTGCGCATTGGAACGATACAAAATGGCCGCTTCATTTGGGCTACCGCCATCGTCAATCCACTGTTGAATGCGCTCAGCGATAAATCGTGCCTCATCCAAATCGTTAAATCCGGCGTAAACTTTGATCAGTTCACCCTGCTCACCCTCGGACCAAAGTTCCTTGCCTAGGCGATTGGTGTTGCGCTGAATGAGGCCGTTGGCGGCGTCTAGGATGGTTTGGGTTGAGCGGTAGTTCTGCTCTAGCCGCACGGTGGCGACGTCTGCAAAATCCTCGGCAAACTGGTGAATGTTCTCGACCTTGGCACCTCGCCAGCCGTAAATGGACTGATCGTCGTCACCTACCGCCATGACCTTGGCTGTACGGCCAGCCAACACGCGTAGCCAAGCGTATTGAATGGTGTTGGTGTCTTGAAATTCGTCCACCAGCAAATGGGAAAAACGCTGTTGGTAATGGGCTAGCAAGGTGGCGTCATTGAGCCACAGTTCGTGGGAACGCAGCAGCAGTTCCGCGAAATCCACCAAACCGCCCTGATCACAGGTTTCTTCGTACGCTTGATAGATTCGTTTGTGGGTGATTTGAAATAGGTCTTCCCCGGCCGCAACTTCGTGGGCCCGTTTGCCTTCGTCTTTTTGCCCGTTAATGAACCAAGCTGCTTGCCGAGCCGGCCACTTTTTTTCGTCGACGTCTTGGGCTTTCATGATGCGCTTAATCAGCCGCACCTGATCATCGCCGTCGATGATCTGAAAATTCTGGGGTAAGCGGGCTTCTGCCCAGTGCATGCGCAGCAGTCGGTGGGCCAAACCGTGAAAAGTGCCCACCCACATAGAGCGGGCGCTGACGTTCAACAACGATTCGGTTCGGGCACGCAGTTCTGCTGCGGCTTTGTTGGTAAAGGTGACGGCCAGGATGCCGTGGGGCGAAACGCCTTCCACGTCAACCAACCAAGCAATACGGTGAACCAGCACACGGGTTTTTCCGCTTCCGGCACCGGCTACGACCAAGGCATTAGTCAACGGCGCAGAAACCGCGTCGCGCTGGGACTCGTTAAGCCCGTCAAGAATGTGGGATATATCCAAGAATGACCCCGACTGAATTACAACCTGCCCATCCTACCTGAGCTTGTTGCCAGACGCTTACCGAGGCTTATAAATTTCCTTGATCTGAAGGGACTTCGTCATCTTCTGAGACAGATGCGTCGTACTCCTCTCCCCGGGCCTGACTGCTGAAATCCAAGGTGTGAGAGGTTACTAGCTGGCCAATGCCTCGGCCTTGGTCGGTTATATGCAGTCGATGCAAAATTTCATCCACCAACCCGTGCACCTCAGCCCGTAGCTCCGGCAGATCCTCGCCGGGTACTGTCACCGACTGGGAACCAATACGGTAAAACCGCTGGACATAGGAGGGCGGTAGCCAGGAGTGGACCTCGCCTCGAAGACCGCCCACAGCGGCATCGCTTTCTGGCACTGCTTCGCGATTGCGCTGGCGATCCAACTGACCTTGGTCAATTACCTGTTCAATGTGCCGAGCCAGCACAAACGCATAGCGACTGCTCAATTGTTCAATAACGCCGGGATGTTTACCCGGGTTCTCTAGGGCGTCCCAAATGGCTTTGCCGCGGAAACCCGAAAGGGTCCCCCCGGTTTTTGATTTTGAGCCCTCGCCGGCGGGCGTGGATTCCGCTTCACTCTGCATAGCCTCCAAGGATCTCACCCGCATCAGGATGTAGCTGATGACTATGAACAAAATGACGATTAACGCGATGGTAAGCGTAATCAGAAGTATTGGGACAAAATTATCGGCCATATCTCATCATCTCTTGCGGCAGAAGCATCACGCTACGCTTTTGCGCGGCTTGCGCATAGCCGAGCGCCTAAACTCGTAAATCAAAAAATATCGATTAGTTCTCATTTTATGGGCTTGGTCTGGGATTTAGTCAACCATTTGTGAGCTATTCACCAAGCGCTACCGGCCCCCGTTCTCGCATTTGTTTCGCCACTCGGGCACGCTCGATGACGTAAAGGTCATTCACCGTCTTCTCAACGTTGTTTAAGCCGCCTTTCAGCTCGGTTAGCTCTCGCCGAATGCCTTTGAGAGATCCCACCGAGGTGCTTTGCTCATCCAAACTTCGTTGCGCGCGTTCTACCTGGGTTAACAGGCGAGAGGTCTCGGTTTCGAGGTTTTGCAGCTGAACCCCCAGGGCTTGCTGAGTTGCACTTAGTGCATCCTTCGTCGATGTCCCCATGGTATTTGGCATTGCCTCTAGCTGCCGGTTCAGTGCAACTACGGCAATTTCATTGGCAGCCAACATCTCTTGCAACATCAGTTGATTGGTCAACCCTTGATCTATCCGCGTCTCTAACGTGCTGAAGCTCTCGATACCCTTGGTCATTTGCAGGGTGCGTTTCGCCATGGCCCCTAACATGGAGTCAATTTCTTTCACCTTGGAAGACAGTTGGGCGGCCATCAGCACATAAAACAGCGCCGCCGCCAGTAGTGCGATGCACAAGGCCCCAACAGAATACAGAGTAAACCGCTGAGACTTTTTCAGCTGTTCAGCAATATCCTCGATCAGTGGATGGGCTGTTGAAATCCGCAATGTCTCCCCACTAACGCTGATTGCGAGGTTGGGTTCATCCTCGTCGTCAGCCTGTTCGGTATTGACCTTGGCCGGAGTCGGTGGCTTTTCGACAGGTGCTTGAGCTTCATCCTCGGCCTTAGGCAGGGCGCTGGGTTCGCTCACTTCCGCTAACACGTCTTCAATTTCTGCTGCGCGATTTTTCACATTTTCGGCAATGGCCTCTATGGCCTCCTCGGACCCTTCTGGCGCAGCCTCGGTCACTTCTTCCTCAGCAGACTCGGCCGCCGGATCGGCGGCATTATCCTCAACAGATTGCGCCACGGTTTCTGGGGCTGTTTCTGAAACTTGTTGGTCTTCTGGCTTTTGGTTTTCTTCGTCTGCCATGGTGCTCTCCAATACCCGACCTGATTAAGATCGAGGGGTTAGTACATTTGCGTTAATAAAGTATGGGCGCGCGGTAATTCCAAATTCGGCTAGGTACTGTGTCGCTTGGCCGCGGTCTGAAAACGGCCCGCTAACTGTTACAAATCGTTCGTCCTTAGCAAAAACTTTAACGCCGGGTATCTGGCCATTGTTGTTTTTCCAGATCACTGCGCTTTGAGGCAAGCGGAAAGACGCATGTTGAATGTAAACACCCGACTCTACCGCGGGACTTAGTACCCGGGAACTCTCGGCGGATGTCCGAACTACCTCAGCAGGCAGGGCAACAGGAAACAGTGCCTTTAAACCAGCCTCCCCATCGGTGAGCGCGACCCCAGAGTCGTCGGACTTTGGAATCGGAATCTCCGCAGGGGTAGCCGCGGTCATCTCAGCCGGGATCTCAATTGCTGCGCCTTCTAGGGGTGTCGTCAACATAACCGGTGCTGGGGTTTTATTGGCCTGTGCCGGGCCGCCTGGCGTTTTGGCGTTTGTGATGGAAATCACTGGAGCCTTTACTGTGGTCGGGGAGGCGATCTCGGTGGCCGGTTTTTGCTCTAGCGTGGTTGCGCCGACGGATTGAAACCAAGCCATGCCCTTGTCGAACGCAGAAAATGCATCGACACCCGGGCTGAAATAAAGGGCCATGACCAGTGCGCTTGCGATACCCGAGGACACCACGATTCGTGTGTTCGATACCCCAGAGGCCGGCCGTTGGGGGCTTCCCGCGGCAGCTACGCCTTCCGAGCTAATCGAAGCCTTGGGCTTAGTGACGGGTGTGGCAGCCGGCAGTTTCTTTTCTGCCTGCTGCATCAGTGCCGACAGGCTCACCGGTTCATTGATCTCGGCTGTGTCCGAGGGCTCATCACTTTCCAGCGTAATACCCAGTGAGCGAATAAGCTGATTGATTTGCGCGGCTTCCGGACAACCTCGGGCCTTTTCTGCCAGTGTCTTGCACTGTTCTTCGGTAGGAGTTTGGAAGACCACGGGCTTGGCGCGCATTCGCCTCGCCAACTTCTGCAGGTGCGGAGAATCCGGCCGGGCCTGTCGCGAATGGACAACGATGGAAACCCCGGCAGCCTTAAACTGACCAATCATTTTCGCCGCCATCTGCAGCAACTCCGATTCCGCCGGTCCGGGCAGTTCATACAGCCAAATCTCTCTTGTTTTGACCACACGCTTAGTTTGCAGGGCTGAGATGTCGAGGTTGCCCAAGTGTTCGTTTAAACGCTCCAGCAAGCCATCGCTACTTTTCGGCATCCGCCGAATGGCGACGGACCTTTCCGCAAACTCGTTGAGGCCTGCAAGCAGGGTACGCGTGTAATGGGCCAGCAGATTTTCATGCCTAGCTGAGGCCAGTATGACATTGCCAGCAAGGGCAATGTGGCTTTGGCAACTTGCTAGGGTCTCGGCATCGTCATCGCTAAAGCACAATGCGGCGTTAACTGTGGGTTCTTCCTTTAACGGGATCATCCTGTTTCTTCCTCTGTCTAAATTAGTGAGCGGGGCCTAAGTCGCTGGAACGACGGCCACTTTCATCAAAGATCAATTCTTCTGGTACCTTGGGCTTCGGCTTGGTCATCTTCTGGCCATCCGGAGCGACGGAATTCAGGCTGTACACATAGGCAATCACCTGAGCCACGGCATGGAACAAACCGTGAGGTATGTACATGCCCACATCCGAGGTGAAGTACAAAGCACGGGCGAGCAAGGGCGCCTCAAAAATCTCGACACTGTTCTCACCAGCACGTTCTCGGATCTTTTTCGCCATAAAGTTCTTACCCTTTGCCACCACCCGAGGGGCCTCTTCCTTGTCCATCTCGTAGACTAGGGCTACGGCAAAGTGTTGGGGGTTGGTAACCACAACGTCAGCAGAGGGCACATCATCCAATTGACGCTGCTGGGCCATCTCGCGTTGCTTGGCGCGAATACGCTGCCGGACTTCCGGCTGACCTTCGATATCCTTCATCTCGTCCTTGATTTCCTGCTTGGTCATCTTCAGCTTCTTGATGAATTCATAGCGCTGGTAGGGCACATCGATTAGCGCGATCAGCACCAAGGCAACAGTGGCCACCAAGGCGCCGAGCAACACGGTTTCGACACTTTGAGCGATGGCTCGGTCGATAGGCATATCACCGACGCTCATGATGGTGTCGAAGTTAAAATAGAGATAGGAACCGCCGATGCCGGCGACTAAGGAAAACTTCAGCAAGGCCTTCGTCAACTCAACCAGTGCTTTAAGCCCAAAAATTCGGCTCATGCCCTTGATGGGGTTGAGCTTGCTGGCCTTGGGGGCGAAGGCTTTGGCCGAGAACACGAATCCGCCTAGAGCTGTGGCCGAACCAATGGCAGCTACAATGGCCAGCACAAATACCGGAATAACCGTCACAAAGCTGTCCAAGGCCAAAATCGATAACCGGTTCAATGCCAAGTTCGCTTCAAAGGCGTAGTTCGAAGGGATGGTCAGCGCCTCGGTAAAGGTGTCGACAAAGCGCGGCCCCATCCAGAAGCCTCCTAAATACATGGCGGCGATCACCGTCACCGTTACAGCAGCAATGGTCATATCCTGAGAACGCAACACCTGACCGTCTTCCTTGGCTTTCTCCAGGCGTCGCGCGGTGGGTTCTTCTGTTTTGTCGTCTTGTGATTCTTCAGCCATTACAAGCCCAACATGTTTTCGTTAAGGGTTTGAAACGCCTGATACCACAGGCCTTCCATCTTGCCGATGATGAGCACCATGCTCAGCAGAACCATGCCAAATCCAATGGGGATCAAGGCAGGGAAACCCACGGCAAAAACGTTCAGGCTGGGAGAGGCTCGGGAAATAACACCAAGACAGCCGTTGATCATGAGCAGGCCCAACATGATGGGCAGCACCATGACGACCGCGCCGATAAACACCTGAGAGGACCAGGTCAAAAACCCGGTGATCGCGTTGGTGCCGAGTAATCCGGTGCCAATGGGAATGGAGGTAAAGCTCTGAACCAGCACGCTGATCAAAACCAAATGACCGCCAAGGGCCAGAAATACCAGCAGACCGATGATCAACAAAAACTGTGACAGGGTAGGGACGTTACCTAAATTCGGGTCCACCATATTCGCCATACCAAGACCCATGCTGGATGAAACCGCATGGCCGCTAAGCACGATGGCTGCCGTTACGATTTGAAGGGTGACTCCCATCAGAGCGCCTACGGTGACCTCGTTAAACATCCCGTACAGGGCACCCACGGTAAAAGGATCAACGGGAGGGATGTCGATAAAGGGATAGATCATCCAAGTGATAACAAAGCCCGTCACGATACGAACCCTTAGGTTTAAGGCACGCTGGGAAAAGATCGGTGCGGTCATCATCACCGCCGACACGCGAACAAACGGCCACATAAAGCTCTGCAGCATTTCCACGATTTCGGCGACAAAGAACGTCATGGTGCTACAACGTCACCGTGCGAATGCGTTCAAAGATGTCATTGAAGTATTCGGCTAACACGGCGATTTGCCATTCACCAAAGACCACTAGGGACAACACCATGACCGCCAGTTTGGGGATAAAGCTTAGGGTCATTTCTTGAATCGAAGTCGCCGCCTGTAAAATACCCACCAGCAAACCTGATATGAGTGCAGCAGCGAGAATGGGCGCGGCCACCAAAATGGTGACCTTTAAAGAGTCCAGGGCAATATCCATGACTAAGGAGGTATCCATATCGCCCCCTAAGTCATGTAGGTGGCGACGAGGGAACCAGTCACCAGCCCCCACCCATCAACCAACACAAACAACAGTAATTTAAAGGGCATGGAAATCATCATCGGCGACAACATCATCATACCCATGGACATCAGCACACTGGCCACCACCAAATCGATGATGATGAACGGTATGTAGATCAAGAACCCAATGGTGAACGCGGTTTTCAGCTCTGAGGTGATGAAGGCGGGCACCAGTACCGTTAACGGAACGTCGGCAACATCATCCACAGGGCCCGTTTCCGACATCTCCATGAACAGCATCATGTCTTTTTCTCGGGTTTGTCCCAGCATGAATTGCTGTAAGGGAACCTTCGCCCGATCCAATCCTTCCTGAAAGGTGATCTCTTCGTTTTGCACTGGCTCCAGTGCATCGTCGTAGATGGCCTGCAGAATCGGATTCATGATGAATAGCGTCAAGAACAAGGCGATACCGATCAGCACCTGATTAGGCGGGGTTTGGGCGGTACCCATGGCCTGACGCAAAAGGGACAACACAATGATGATGCGCGTAAACGAAGTCATCAGAATCAAAATAGATGGCAGTAATCCCAACAGGGTCATGACAATGATGAGCTGGAGCGACAGGCTGTACTCGGTTCCTCCGTCATTACCTTCGAGAATTTTCAGCGCTGGAATACCCTCGGCATAGGACAGCTGGGGCAGCAAGGCGCTGGTGAGCAAAACCGCAAGGCCAAGCACCGCCGGACTGCGGAACAGCTTCGCCAGTTTCACTCGCACATTCGTGTATATTTGGTTCATATTTTCTCGATGGTCACAGGCGTCTGACGCTTTCTTATGCAGCGCCCAGGCTTTCATTTCGTTCTAGAAAGCAAAGAATGTGCCATCTTTATTAGCCATATAAATCAATTAGTTATGCGCACGTGGCGGGATTTTGCCGGCTGAGATGCCGCAGCACCGCTCCGTCGTCGGGAATTTGACAGGGCTTTGGCCCTCACCCGAGGCTGAAGATCTGTATATCATTAAATAACAAGACCTTTGAGATTCAGAATGCCCAACCCCTGCAGCTGGAACCCATACCTAGCCCTTAAAAATGCGGCAATCTTTTGCCTGATTTGTGGTTTGCTGAGCCTCTCTACCGCGGCCAGTGGCGAATCCGCCGATGAAGCCCCTATTGGCTCGGGTGACCCCGCCCAAGTGGCAACCCCTGAAAACGGCCTAACCGCCAGGGAAGAAGACTCCATCGACGAGGATCCCATCGTTGTCGAATTAGACATTCCGCCGGAGTTGGCGGCTTTTTTGGACGAGCAGGAGGCCACTGCTCCGGGGCTTCCCCCAGCAAACGAGCTTGAGATAAACGATGCCTCAAGCCCCTCGAATTCGGGCTTAGAAACGCCGGCGCCTGACGGCAGCGCCAGTGTGGATGTTGAAGCCGAAGCCTCTTTACTGACAAACGGTGAGCCGATACCCCAAGATGCCGCCCCCTCCATTCCCTTAAACGACCCGGTACAAGACCCGCTAGAAAACCTGCCCTATCGAGGCTGCTTTGCCCAAGCGGCGAAAACCCATGAGGTCGAAGAGTTTCTTTTAATCGGCATCGCCATTGTTGAAAGCAGCTTGGATCCAGATGCGGTTTCCAGCTCGGACGCCGTAGGCCTGATGCAAATCAAGTGGCCGATCACCGCAAACCACTTGGGTATTGGTGATCGTCAAGTGCTGTTCGATCCGTGCACGAACATCGATGCCGGGGCCCGCTATTTGCGAGAACTGCTGGACGATTTGGAGTCCTTCGCGCCGGAACCCCGTATGCGCTTGGCTTTGGCCAGCTATCGATTGGGTCCAAATGGCTTCGACCCCAATGTGCCGCTACCGGAAACAGCCCAAGATTACATAGAGCGAGTTCAAGCCCAACGGAGCAGCCTTGTAGCGCCGGCAGACAACAGGGCGATGGCATCGGTCTCTGGACCGGTATTACCCTGCTTAGTTCAGAATCTGCGCCAACTGACCGCGGTTACCCATGACCCGAATCAACGAAACGCCCAATTTGGCAACTGGTTAAATGCTCGGGGACAAGGATGCAGCGCCTTGGCGCTGATTCAGATTCGTAACAACATGCCGACTTGGTTGGGTACTAGCCTCACGCCGGAATTGGAAGCTCAGGTGAACACTTTGCTGGCGTCTTCTATCGATGAGCCAGAACGGGAGGCGTCTCGTCGGAATACAAATCGCCGTTAACGACGCGCCAACCTCAGCGTTGCGATGGCGTAATATCCCCAGCTAGCTGCCTTTGTTTTGATCCAACAGCTGGCGTAACTGGCCGGCAAACGAACCGGCACCCTTGTTTTGAGGGTCAGTGGACTGATCCGACGGGGCGGCTTCGGATTCAGTGGACTGCGGCTGATTGTCCAGCAAGGTGATTTGGTTGGGGGCCACACCGATAAGCAATCGACGGCCTGCGTAGTCCACCACGTCTAAGCGATGCTTGTTGCTCAGCCGCAGGCTATTCACCACCCGCAGCCCTTTTCCGTTCATGGGTCCGACACCGATGCCTCGAGCGCGAACAAACCAGAGCGTTCCCAGCAGCAAGCCGATAACAAAAACAAAGCTTAAAACCGCCGATACCAGCGGCGACATTTCCATGCTCTAGACCGTTTTCACACGTTCCAGCGGGGCCACAATCTCAACCACACTGATGCCTAGCTTATCGCCCACGGTCACGACTTCACCCTTGGCTATTACCGTGTCATTAATCTTCACGTCCATGAGTTCTCCCACACCACGATCCAGCTCTAGCACGCTGCCTTGGGACAAACGCAGTAGGTCTCGCAGCTTCAATGTGGTTGTACCCACTTCCACCGCCAAGGTGATGGGAATCGCTCGAATCACATCCTGATTGATGCTTCCGTCGGCGGCCTGTTCCGGCTCTTGTCCTGTTTCTTCTGTCTCACTCATGAGTCTTCCTCTGGCATTACGCTTTCGACTATTTGGATGGCCACCTGGTTGCCTTTACTGCCCACCTCGGCGGTGAAGACCGGAAATCCGTTCACGGAAACCTCGGCATGTTCTGGCGGTCTTATGGGCAGCCAGTCACCGGCTTTTAAACTGGACAGCTGTTCAACGGATATCTCCAGTTCCGCCGCTGTCACAACCACATCGATGGGCACTTCATCAAGGCTCTCGACGAGGTCATCGCCCCACTGCATATCCGCTTCGTCGTCACTTCCGCTGGTTTGAATCCGCGAGCGCAGCACGTCGCGCACCAGCTTGAGGCTTGCATAGGGATAGACGATGTCGACGTAGCCTAGGTCTTCTCCATCGCCCATGGTTTCGAATCGATTCAAAATGATCATGTCATCGTCTGCGGCAATGTTAGCGAACACTGCACTAATTTCTGAGGTGGCCAGAGAACAGTCCACCTGAAGGAAAGGCGCCCAAGCCTCGGACAATGACTGGAAAATGACGCCCCGGATCTTTTCGATCACAGCGGACTCCGTGGGGGTAAATATTCTGCCAGGGGCCACGGACGTTAGGCTTTGAGGCGACCCACCGAACCAGTTGTCTAGGCAGCTAAAGACGACCTGAGAGTGAATTACCGCCAGACACTCGCCACGCAGCGGATCGATTTTGGTGACATTCACCGACAGCGGTGGCGAGGTGCTTTGCACATAGTCGCCGTAGCGAATAATTTCAATGCGACCTGGTTGCAGTCGGGCGTTATAACGCAGCTCGTCCAACAGGCCCGCCCGCATAAAGCGGTGAAAGCGGTCGTTGATCTGCTCGATAGCAGTGACGTTAACGCCAACACTGGTGTCCTGAAGTGTTAGATCGTAAGTGCTGGCCGCGACCCCGACGTTGTAGCCATCGCCGCCGAAATCTCCGGAAGCCACCATCTCTTCGATGGCGTTAAGCTCTTCGTCCGTTAACAGCTTGTCGTTTTCGTCAGCCATATGGGGCTTTCTATCCTGTTCGGTTGAGCGCCCTTGGGCTACTGGACCACAAAGCCAATAAAATAGACTTCTTCAATACCGGCGAACTTAAACTCCTCGAATTTCTCGAGCACCGAATTCATGATCACCGTCAGCTCTTCTTGCAGATCAGTTCGGAAATTTTCTTCCCGGAGCTGATTTTCAGTCACCATCCTCAGCCGATCCAACACCGCCGACTGAATCGCAAACTTATGATCACCAATGGCGGTAACAACCCGCTCATCGTAGTAGGTCATCACCGCAATGGTGACCTGCATCACTTTTCTGGAGCCAGCCACATTGGCAACGAAGGGTTGGTCAAAGGTGTAGTAAGTTGGCTTGAACTTCTCTTCTTCTTCGGTTTCTTTCGCCACTTTTTCAGGAGTCTGAATCGCATCGGTCCCCTCAATTTCAGCCTCCAGCTCGGCTATGGCCTCTTCTGCCGCATCCGCTTCTTTCTCGTCAAAGAAGCCGGTAAAAAACAATGCGCCAAGGGCGGATCCTACCCCTACCAGCAGTACTACCAATACGATGAGGATGATTTTGATCAGCCCGCCTTTTGACGGTGCTTCTTCTTCTACTTCGGCCACTGTTAACTCCTGCTATACGCTGGTCAGTTTAAACAAAAACACTTAATCCATCTCGAAGAATGTTGCCGCCGGCAATCGCTTCTTTCAGAGGTATGAATTCCTCAGCCAGCAGGTCTAGAGGAATTTCAATATCCGGTTCCCGCTGCTGTTTTGCGCCGTTCTCACGCTGATCACTCAATTCGATGTTCACGCCGGCATTGTCACTCACTAAGGCTTCAAGGGATTGCCGTAGTCTTGGCAATGAGTCATTTAACAGTTGACGAACATTAGCATCATTCGCCGCGATCTGACCCTCGATGCCGCCGTTATTTACTTGAAGCTCAACCCCAACAGGGCCCAAGGACGCAGGGTTTAAATTGAGTTTCACCGACCAGTTGCCATCTTTAACTGCCAAGGACAACTTTTGCGCCAGTACCTCACCAAAACGCTGTGCCCAGGCCTGGTAGGGCTGCAACCGCGATTGCATCTGAGTGCTGTCTGTTGATGTTAAGGCTTCCGCTAGGCCACCAGAGATAACAGTTGCTGGGCTTTGAGCCAGCGCTCCCTGAGGAATACTTGTGCCAGTGGTGGCAACCGGCGCGGACGGGGCTTTGGGTAAGTCCCCTGCCGTGTCGGAACCGGCCAACACCAATGCTGGATCTACCATCCGCTCCGGGCTTATGTCACCGGTCATCATTGGGGTCAACGGTGGTCGGGAACTGGTGTCTTGGGCTTGCCCCGTAACCTTGGTGACAAAGTCCTTGGACATATTTGCGGCCAGCACATCCTTGGCGGCTAGGCCCTCAGCTACCGGCGCAGCTGCGCCCTCGAGCCTATTCTGTGGCACCACAGGGCTACCGGGTTGGGTATATTGCCGCCAATCTCCAAAGGTATCGCGGGGAGACGTCGTGCCCGGCTTCGTCCCAGGGGTTATAGCCCCAGGCTGAAGTTGGGGCGGAACGGCTTGAACCAAAGGCATAGCCTGAACGTTGGTCCCGTTCTGCTGTTGTCCCATTAGACCTTCTAAGATGCCGCGGGTTTGGGGAGGTGTTTGTGCTACCTGAGGTGACCTCAGCGACTCGGGGTCAAGAGGTGCGACGTCCCCAGCTTGGCTTTGAGCAAATTGGTTCAAACTCTCTTCACTAACCTTAGGATTTGCAGTAGTCAAAATGACTCGGCCAACTTGCAAGCCCCGGGAATGGATCGATAGCTCGGGCAACGCATTGCCGCTTGCCGGTAGAACAGGCAAGGCAACCGGCGTTTCAGTGGTCGTTGCCGATTCATCTAGCCGACTTTGCTGTCCGTCTTCACCGGTCTGTTGAAGCCATGGAGCATCACCGTCCAGCTGGGCTACCGGGTCACCAAGACCTTGGGTTTTCACCTGCTCTTTCTTAAAAATGCCAGCAAATTCAGCCCCTTGAGGGCTTGTCGACTCTGGATTCCCAGACACATCTGCCCCAGCCTTGGCGGCCGTCGGCGCGACGTTGGTCACAAATGAAAGAAAATTCTCTGACATCACTTTGTCTGCTGATTAATAAACTTGCTAGGAGTAGAGCAATTTACGTGCCAATGACGTCAACGCTGCCGATAAAGACGATAAATCGCTGAGCGTTTCAGACTTCTAGGAGCTCGAATCTGAGCCGTTGCTTCGGGTTTTGGCGCTAAAACGTAGGGCGTTGAGCATGTCTGATTCTTTCTGCTCGGTTTTCCGAGAGCGCTGAACCAGCTCTTCCTTGGCCCGACTGGCCAAGGTTTCGAATTTGATGCGTTCGCTGTTCAATTCTCGAAATCGGGCAGCAATGGTTTGTTGTTGCTGCTGTAGTTGGGCTAACTGGTCGATAATCGCCCGGGTCGTCATGTCGAGCTGGCCCATAAAGCGCCTGAGCTGAGTGGACTGGTGTAAGTTATCTTCGGTGCCTTCGGCGGATTTTAATTGGGTCAAATAGTCCTGCTTCATGCAGCGAATCTTTTCTTGCTCGGCACAGAGGTTGCTGTGCTTTGAACGCACCTCCACTAAGGCCCGCTGGACCTCACCCGCTTCCTTGCCAACCCCTTCAGCCAGGGACGTCCAGCGCTGGGCAGAGTTTTTTAGAGCACTAGACATGGATGCTTTGCTTCAATTGAGCAAGGGCGTCTTCCAAGGTCACCAGCTCGTCCATGGGCTGGCGCAGGAATTCCTCCATCACCGTACGCAGGGCGATGGCTCGATCCAGGTCTGGATTCGTACCCATTTCGTAGGCTCCCACCTGAATCAAATCGATGTTCTGCTGATACAACGTCCAAAGCCGGCGAAAGGTATTGGCCGCGTTAAAGTCGTCTGTGTCGGCAAGAGTTGGCATGAGTCGCGAAATCGATCCAGCCAAATCAATAGCGGGATAGTGGGCCGCATCGGCCAAGGCGCGACTGAGTACAACCTGCCCATCCAGCGAGGCCCGGGCCAAGTCAACGACCGGGTCTTGTAAGTCGTCGCCTTCGGCCAGCAATGTATACATGGCCGTTATGCTGCCTTGATCCTTGGATCCGGTACCCGTGCGCTCGATAAGATTTGGCAACAAACTGAAAACCGATGGCGGATAGCCCTTGGATGTTGGTGGTTCGCCGATCGCCAAACCAATCTCTCGCTGGGCGTGAGCTACACGAGACATGCTGTCTACCAAAAGCAGAACGTCCTTACCTTGCGCCCGAAAATACTCTGCATATAAATGCGCCAAATTAGTGGCGCGAATACGCAATAGCGGTGAATTATCAGCTGGCGCCGCCACCACAACGGCATGGCCCATGCCTTCAGCACCTAAAATCTGTTCTATGAATTCCTTTACCTCGCGGCCGCGTTCGCCAATCAGACCAATAACCACCACATCCGCTGAGGTGAACTTGGTCAGCATGCCGAGCAGTACGCTCTTGCCAACACCAGAGCCAGCGATGAGGCCAAGACGCTGACCACAGCCAACCGTCAGCATAGCGTTGATGGCTTTGACACCTACATCCAGCACCCGCTCAATGGGCTGACGCTGCATGGGGTTGATTGGCCGGCCCTGCAGTCCTCGCCGGTCGGAGCATTTAATTGGGGCCATGCCATCTAAAGGCTCGCCTAGGGCATCGACAACGCGGCCAAGTAGGTTTTCGCCCACTGGCGCACTGTCCGAGTCTGAACGCAAATACACCTTGGCCCCGGCATGAAGGCCGGCAGCATCCCAAAGCGGCATCATAAACACCGTACCACTTTGAAAACCCACTACCTGGGCGTCCACATAGTGGCTTCGATCATCGCCAACATCATCAGGCTTCGCTGAGTTTTTTAAAATGCGACAAATCGCACCCACCGTAGCGGTGATGCCCCGTGCTTCGATGGTCAACCCAACAATTCGCGTCAGCATGCCGTAGCGTCTGGGTTCCGGCCGAGACATGTGGGCCTTGGCGTGTTCGACATGTGTCTGGAAGCTAGCAATCTGACTATTCAGCATGATTCTGACTAGTCCTCTTCAGGCCGCTGGAAAAAGATATCGTCTACCTCGGAATAGTCGCCCTGAATAATGGCGCCCTGATCGTCGAGCTCGCTGGAAACAAAATCTGGATCTAGGGACCCAGCCACATCAGCCACATCGGCCACATCGGCCACATCGGCCACATCGGCCACATCGGCCACATCGGCCACATCGG
>ERZ1047472.1315-NODE-1315-length-19621-cov-6.149647_pt1 | contig 19621 bp, 20 predicted proteins | sample MGYA00383095_ERZ1047472 | MGnify/ENA primary metagenome ERZ1047472 (study PRJEB29581, sample SAMEA5548365) | metagenome | biome: marine; feature: coastal; material: water | depth 1 m | study: Short-term variability in the microbial, nano- and picoplankton... | reverse complement strand
ACAAATGGTTTGCGGAAAAAATGCTTCGCAAAAAAAATAAAATCTTTTAATTATCTTATACAGAAAAGATTAAGTAATGCGCTAATTTACAATTATTTTTTATTAACTTCTAAATTGACCTTCATTACTATAGCGTTATGTTGCGAGGAAATAAGAGGTTTATAATGAGCGAAAAACTCAAAGAGCAGATAAATTTGGCTTGGGAAAACCGCGCCTCCCTAAGCCCAAAAACTAAAGGAAAAGACCGCGATGCAATTGAAGCTTCAATAGCGGGTCTAGATAACGGTTCCCTTCGTGTCGCCTCAAGATCAGATGATGGGCAATGGGTAGTTAACCAATGGATTAAGAAAGCAGTTTTATTGGGCTTCCGTATACATCCTAACATTGTGATGGACGGTGGACCACAGAACGGAAAATTCTTTGATAAAGTTGCAAACAAATTTTCAGGTTGGTCTGAAACAGAATTTTCCAAAGCTGGGTTCCGCGTTGTGCCTCCAGCGACAGTTCGTAAGGGTGCCTATATTGCCCCAAATGCTGTGCTTATGCCCAGCTACATTAACATCGGTGCTAATGTTGGTGAAGGAACCATGGTGGATACCTGGGCAACCGTTGGGTCTTGCGCACAGATTGGAAAAAATGTTCATTTGTCCGGCGGTGTTGGGATCGGAGGAGTTCTAGAGCCCCTACAAGCCAACCCAACTATTATAGAAGATAACTGTTTTATTGGTGCACGCTCTGAAGTGGTTGAAGGTGTTATTGTTCGAGAAGGCTCTGTTCTTGCAATGGGGGTATTTATAAGTCAGTCCACAAAGATATATGATAGGGCTACGAAAAAAATCAGTTATGGGGAAATACCTCCGTACTCTGTAGTGGTGCCAGGCACTCTACCCTCGGCTGATAAAAGCCACTCGCTATCTTGCGCTGTAATTGTAAAAACAGTTGATGCCAAAACGCGTTCAAAAACCGGTGTAAATGAATTACTAAGAGATTAGCTTAGGTCAGTCATTTAATATTACCGCGTATCTCTTCTTCTTTTTGGGCCCACAGTCTTTTTTGGTACCTGTTAGATAATATATCGGTTACTATAAGAACCCCAACAACTAAGTAAAAACTAGACTTGCTCATAGCATCTATAGGGAAGTTGAATAATTTTAAATGTGATAGGTGAGCACCTTCTGTCACCAACAAAACGCCAACAAGAAAAAGAATGAAAAGACCGAGAACTTCGTACATTCGATTTTTTTTCAAAAACTCTGTAACAGCGTCAGCCATAAAAATCATAGCTAGGCCAGAGAGTACTATGGCGATAACCATTAATGGTACTTGATATGTGACCACACCGTCAGCATCAACTTCTGAGGCAATCGCCATAGCGGAAAGAATGGAGTCCACTGAAAAAACGAGATTCATTAAAACTATTAAAACTATTGCCTTTGCAACAGAGCGGCGTCCCGGCCCCCCAGTATGCTCTATATGCTCAACAATAAGCAAATGATGTATTTCCTTTATTGCAGTGTAAATAATAAAGCCGCCTCCGAAGAGAGTAACAAGAGACTGCATTGTAAATTCACCCTCAATAAATTTCTCTAAGTGGATTGAAAATAGAGGGGCTGCCATTTTTTGAAATAATGAAACAATTACAAACAATAATAATATCCGAAATACAACAGCAATACCTATGCCAAGCTGCCGAACTTTTTTTGCATCTTTAACGTTTCCAACTTTATTACTTTCAATGGCAATATAGAGTAAGTTATCAAAGCCAAGAACTGCTTGCAGCAATATAAGCATAAAAAGTGTTAGAAAAGCTTCAATCGTTAATAAATCACCCATAATAAAACTACCTAAATATTAATAAAATTCCAATTCATCTCAATTACATAACCCCAGAAGTATTGCCCTTTTTTCCGTTAGAAACATGGTCTGCAACAAATGGATTGTCTTTACGTTCCGCCCCAAAAGTACTCATTGGGCCATGTCCCGGAATAAATCTCATGTCATGCCCTAGTGGCCACAGCTTAGTTTTTATGGAATCTATAAGCTGCTGAGGATTGCTTTTTGGAAAATCAGTTCTTCCCACAGACCCTCGAAATAATACATCACCAACAAATGCAATCTTAAGGTTTTTATTATAAATGACAACATGCCCAGGGGTATGGCCTGGCGTGTGAAGAACGCCAAACTCAGTCCCTCCAAGAGTCAGGGTTTCTCCATCCTCAAGGTATCTATCCGGTATTATATTCTTTCCCATACCCGCATGTCCATATTGCGACCAACTCTGCTCGATTGTATCCATCCAAAATTGGTCCTCTTTATGAGGCCCTATAACAGGAACATTCAATGCTTTTCGAATATCTTCCGCTCCTCCGGCATGATCAAGATGTCCGTGCGTGAGCCATATTTCCTTAATATCTATTCCTAGCTCTTTTGCTGTGTTCATTAGTTTTTCTGGTTCTCCTCCAGGGTCAACTAATACACCCTCCATTGTATCAGTATCCCACAGCAAACTACAGTTCTGCTGAAAGGGCGTGACTGGTATTAATCTTAAATCGAGTTGTGACATCTATTACTTTCTTATCATTTGAGAGTAAGGTTACAGTTTTTTAAGGTTACTGTAATCTCCCTGTTAGTATCAAAAGGTTATACATTAATCATCCATTATATGGATCCCCTTTGAACTGGTGGCGAGGTTAACGCCTCGCCACCTTTTTTTGAAGCCTTATTTACTTAAAATCGACTTGACTGAAGCAACTAAATTATCACGCTCTACCTCTTGTTGGGCAGGACGGCTAGACTTCCACTCTTCGTTAGAACTAATAGCCTTGGCCATATCCGCACCTAGATATAAATCTTTAAGTGTTACAACGCCGTTTTTAAGTTCATCTTCACCCATAAGAATTGCAATTTGACTGGAGCGCCTATCGGCGTATTTCATTTGTTTTGTAATATTTCCAGCACCCACAAAAACCTCAGCACGGATTCCTTCCGCCCTCAATTCAGCCGCCATTTTAAAATAGTCGCCCATCAATGTACGATCGAAAGCACATATAATGACAGGAGGCTTGGATACCTCCTCTAATGCATTCATCCTCTCTAGTGCCGATAAAAACCTGGATACACCAAAACTAAATCCAGTCGCAGGAACGGGCTGACCTCTAAACCTTGAAACAAGGTCATCATATCTGCCCCCGCCGCCGATAGAACCAATCCTTACTGGGCGACCTTTTTTATCTCGAATATCTGCAACTAATTCAGCTTCAAAAACTGGTCCAGTATAATATCCGAGCCCTCTTACTATAGATGTATCGAAAATAACTTTATTAGGGCCGTAATCAGTTGCGTTTAAAATATTGTCTATAGCAATTAATTCTTCACAGCCTGACTTTCCCTGCTCAGAGGCACCAATTATTTTTTCGAGATTCATTATTGTATCAGAACGATCCAAGCTTGATGCTTCAGTAAATTTTAGAACAGCTTCTATTGCATTAGCTTCTAATCCTGCACCTTTTGTGAAATCCCCGCTGCTGTCTTCTCGGCCCTTGCCCAATAAATCTTTAACTCCATCAGAACCAAGCCTATCCAGTTTATCTATTGCTCTAAGAACTTGAATTTTTTGATAATTACCTTCAGTAGTATTAGGTACCCCTGAGCTATCAAGGATTCCATCAAGTAATTTACGGTTATTAACTCTTACCAGGTATTGTCCATTTTTTAAACCAGCTGCATGCATCACCTCGGTAGCCATAACAATCATCTCAGCGTCGGCTGATATACTTGCCGCGCCCACACTATCGGCATCGCACTGAACAAATTCACGGTACCGTCCGGGTCCTGGCTTTTCATTTCTAAATACAGAACCGGATTGATACCTTCGGTAAGGCTTAGCCAACCCATCATAGTTTTCAGCAACAAATCTTGCGAGCGGGGCTGTTAAGTCATAACGCAAGGAAAGCCATTGCTTATCGTCATCTTGCAGGGCGAATACGCCAACATTTGGTCGGTCTTCATCTGGAAGAAATTTTCCTAAGACATCGGCATATTCAAGTGCGGGGGTCTGCAAAGGTTCAAAACCGTGTAGATCATAAACAGAATATGCGGCGTCTATAAGCCTTCGCTCAGCTCTCAATAAGTCAGCAGGCTTATCCTCAAAGCCTCTCGGTCGGCGAGCTTTAGGTCGTAGGTTTTTATTCTTTTTACTCATAAATATGTTTTAGTGTTTTTTTGTTGTTTTGAAAGAGAAGATATTAGCTTATTCAAGTCTTGTTACCCAGCTTACGCTCTATCGCGTCCCAGGCTAATGCGGCAGCGTCAATACCTGTAAATTCTTTGAGTTCCTGAACGCCTGTAGGGCTAGTTATGTTTATCTCGGTCATTTTATCGCCGATAACATCAATCCCAACTAAAATTTGACCCCGGTCCTTTAACATCGGACCTATAGCTTCACATATATATAGGTCTGACGCAGTGAGTTCAGTAGATGTAGCTAACCCTCCAACATGCATATTCGAGCGCATTTCACCTTTTTGAGGTATTCGGTTTATGGCCCCAACAGGCTCTCCATCAATAATAATTATGCGCTTGTCCCCCTTTTCTACATCTTTTAAAAAAGCTTGGGCGATTAATGGTTCTCTTGAATTTTCCATGAACATTTCAATAAGTGCAGAGTAATTACTATCCCCTTCTTTCACCAAAAATACCCCGGCCCCGCCATTTCCATAAAGGGGTTTCAATATAATATCTTTATGTTTCGACCTAAATTTATCAATAGAAAGGCGATCTCGAGTAATTACAGTTTCTGGCATTAACTCAGGGAAATCTAATGGTAGGATTTTTTCAGGGCAAGCACGTACCCATTTCGGATCATTCACAACAAGTGTGTGGGCACACAACCTCTCAAGTAAATGAGTAGCTGTAATGTATGACATATCAAAAGGGGGGTCCTGGCGCATCCAAACGACATCAACATCTAAAGCTAAATTAATGAGTTTTCTTTCTTCAAATGTGACATGCTCTTTACCGTTACGGTTTATATTCATTTTTCGGGCTCGGGCCTGAACTAGGCCCTCATTATATATTAAGTGCTCGGGTGAATACTCATATAATTCATAACCTCGAAATGATGCTTCTTCAGCTAAGGCAAAAGTAGTGTCAGCATTTATATCGACCTCTTCCATCGGATCCATTTGAAAAGCAATGCGCATAGTCATTTCCCTATTAGCGGTTTATCTATATCTGCAATAGCAGCGAGACTTGCGCAAGTACGTTAGTTAGTTCATTTAACATCATATAGTTGACAATTGATAGGATGCCTACAACCCTTCACAATACTAATGGCTACAAATGAGATTGAAAGAAATATGAAAAAAGAATTTAAAGTAATTTCAGGTAATGATAAATTTGAGATCCATGGTGTTTTATGGGAAGCAAAAGAGCCATCAGCAGTGATGATAATTGTTCACGGTTTTGGGGAACACTCCGGCCGATATGAAAACATGGCAAAGCATATTATTAAAAATAATATTTCAGTGGTTACATTTGACTTAAGAGGTCACGGAAAAGCAGTGGGTCCAAAGGGAGTCTGCAACGACTATAGTTTAATGGCGAATGATATAACTGAAGTCATTCAAATGTCGCAAAACATAAACTCTGGATTGCCACACTTTATATACGGTCATTCAATGGGGGGCGGCTTAGCACTTCACAATGGGTTATTTAATAATGATATGATTTGCGGGTACCTTGTATCTGCTCCGTTATTGCGCCCTTCCAAACCGATAGGAACTGTACTGAAAAGTATAGTAAAATTTATGAACTTTGTTAACCCAAATGGGGCTCTTTCAAATAAAATAACAGGCGATCAAATATCCACAATAATTAAAGAGCAAAACAATTATGAAAATGATCCTCTTAATCACAGCCGGCTAGGAACTGGTCTTGCAATTGCAATGATAGAAATGGGGGAGAAAATTCTTGCTCACAGGCAAAGCTGGACAAAAGACCTTTGTATATGGCATTCAAAAATCGATAAACTAACAGAGTATGCTGCTACAGAAAAATTTGTGTCAGAGGCAAAAAACACTAGTTTTATTTCGCTTGATAATGTCCAGCATGAAACTCACAATGACACCTCTCGTCAAAGAATTTATAAATTAATAATATCATTCATAAAAGAGAGATCCAAGTGAAAATAACCCTATATCATTTAAAAAATTGTGACACTTGCAAGAAGGCTATAAAATCCCTTGAACAAGCTGGTCATGAAATCTCACTTATAGATGTTCGATCCGATGGCATTTCAAAATCAGATATTTCACAGTTAATGCAAGCCGTTGGGTGGGAAAAGTTATTGAACACTCGCTCTACCACATGGCGAAACCTTGATGAAATAATGAAAAGCGAAATGAATGAAATAAAAGCTCTAGAACTTATGCATTTGCATCCAACTTTATTAAAAAGGCCTATAATAAAGACCCAGACTAATACTACTTGTGGCTGGACACCTGATATCAGAAATCAATTACTTTAATCTAGCTCAATTATTTTATTATAACAGGCTCAACATCTTTATCGGAAAAATTTACTGGAATTTCTTTTCCGGACCTTGGGTCAACATAGTAAGGTACGTCTGGAACTACAGATGAAGAAGGGCCCCCAATGTTGTGCGGTAACTTCTTTTCGTTAAAACCCACCAAGCTTTCTTCGATTTCCATACTCGCAATTGAGTCTTGCTCAACAGACTGCTTAGCTGGGGAGGCGGGTGTATCATCTGACGTAGGTGCGGTTGGCTCAGTTGGGCTGTCTTGGAGAAAGTCTGGCAATTTCCTCATGGGGGCTGGCTCTTCAACGACTTGTTCAGAATTTTCATTAAATTGGCGTTTTGGTAAATCAGTCCCCGCTATTTTTACATAAGATATAACTTGGCGCGCGCCCCTTGTGCGACTCGCGATCTCAGCTACTCTTTCAAGTTCAGCCTGACCTCTAGCAACCCCCAGCAAATAAACAATACCATCATGGCTTTCTACATTTATATTTCGTCCTTTCACGTACCTGTCAGCAGTAAGTCGGGCTTTAACTAGGGTTGTTAAAACACTGTCTTTGGCATTTCGAACCATACCTTGTTTATCTTTTATCAAGACCTCATTCCCAACTTGTTCAACTCGCGGGGCTGACCAAGCTATTCTTTCGGCTTCTATTCGATCTTCCTGCCGCTGAACGTTTCCTGCGAGAAGAACTACTCCTTCGTTAACATCAACATCTATGCCCTTGAGTTTGAAACCTTCTGCCCTCGCCATTCTTGCACGAATAACTCTTTCTGCACTTACATCATTAACTGAGCGTGCTAAGTTTCTCTCATCGCCTTTAGTAATTCCTGCCGACGTAACGGTGGTGCAAGCTGATAACACAAAATACAATAAAAAGGGTATAATAGCTATTAATTTTTTCATAATACAAAGAACACTAAAGTATAGAAGTGAACTAAAAGTTACCAAAACATGGTAATATCATGATTTATAAAAACTAGTTTTATTTGAGACTTAAGCCCATCTGATAAATATCCCTTTTCGTCCAGCCACTCGCCTCCGAAATTTCATTACTAGCATTTTTAAGACCAAGCTCAGGCACCTGAATTTTTAAAGCGGACAAAACATCTTCTTTATTCCACATCTGTTTAGTTTTTGGGGGACCCGCGAGTAGAACGATTTCCCCCCTAGGCTGAGCATCATTAACATTATTAATTACATCTGAAAATGTACCATAAATTCCATCTTCATATTTTTTTGTTAATTCTCTGACCAATGCAACATCGCGATCCCCTAGCTCATCGCGCATATCCTCGAGACATGACAACACTCTAGGGCCAGTTTCGAAAAAAATAAGAGTCGCGTCAATTAATTTAAAACTCTTTAAAATTGTTTTTCTAGCAGCAGATTTGGATGGTAAAAAACCGGCAAACATAAACCGGTCCGATGGCAATCCAGATTTTACTAAACCAGCCAACACAGCCGAGGCCCCTGGTAACGGAAACACATCAATATTATTCTTAAGTGCCGCGCGTGTTAGTTTAAATCCAGGGTCAGATATTAGCGGGGTACCTGCATCAGATATTAAAACTACAGATTTACCAGATCGCAGCTGTTTCAAAACAAAAGGCAATCGTTTTTCTGCATTATGCTCATGGTAAGATAATAGTGAACTATTTATACCATATACAATAAGGATTTTCTTACTATTTCTAGTATCTTCTGCCAATATTAAATCAGCCGACCTAAGAGCATCTAGAGCTCGAAGTGTTATGTCGCGAATATTTCCAATTGGGGTTGCAACAATATAAAGCCCTGGCTGCAAAGCAACAGAGTTTTCTTCTTTACCTGTTTCCCCTTGCTTATAAGGCGCGGCGCTTTTAGTATTATTTTGAGTCAATCTTATGCCCATCTATTTTATGAAAGCTATTATGGCGAAATTTAAAGGCTTTGGCCATCCAGTAATTCTATTACTCTGTTTATTCCTTTTAATTGTTTCTGGTTGCACAACTGTTCCCACGCCACAAAATGAAAATGTGGAGCAAGAAGAATATTTAGACATTCGCCCAGAAGGCCCCACTGAAGGTGACACCTTAGAGGATCGATTACCACAGCCTGTTGAGACTAATACAAAGAAATTTATAGACAAATTAAACCAAACCGAGTCACCCCAAGAGGTTGCGCAGGACCCAATTGTCAACCCATCATATAATGATAAAAGAAGGGTATCTTTACTGCTTCCTTTTTCATCGAAATCGTCCCGGTTAAGGGAAGAGGCAGCTTCTATGTTAAAAGCAGCAGAATTGGCTATTTTTGATCTAAATAAAGACGACATCTTGTTATCAGTGCATGACACTTCTGGTACTGAGGAGGGAGCTGCGAAGGCCACTAAATCAGCAATTGATATGGGCGCTAATCTCATTATTGGGCCAATTCTCGCAAGCTCAGTAAAAGTTAGTTCCGTACAAGCGAAACAATACGACGTCCCCATTATTGCATTTTCATCCGACGTAAAAGTGGCGTCAAAAGGTATATATCTACTATCCTTCCCGCCTGAGTCAGAAATCACTCAACTTGTAAATTATAGCACTTCCAAAAGACTAAAGCGTTATGCTTATTTAGGCCCAGAGAGCAGATATGGCTTAAGGGTACAGAAAGAGTTTGTTGACGCAGTAACTAATAATGGGGGGGAAATAACAGGATTAGAAACATATTCGGGCAATGATATTTCAGCAATGCAAGAACCAGCAAAAAAACTCGCAGACTTTTATGTTAAAGGTGTAAAAAAAATAAGAAGAAATAATGGAAGAGGCCTAATGTCATATGATGCAATACTCCTTCCCGCGGGAGGTACATCCTTGTTGTCTCTAGCGCCATTACTCCCCTATTTTGATGTCGACCCAACTAAAGTACAGTTTCTAGGAACTAGTCTCTGGAAAAATGAAGAAACAGTAAGAGAGCCTGCCTTAAATGGGGGTATTTTTGCATCTGCGGATGATAAAAATAAAATAAAATTTCTTTCTGATTACGAAAAAATCTTTACGGAAGAGCCCTCACGCCTTGCATCTCTAGCCTATGACGCTGTAACTATTAGTGATTTAGTAACTAAAAATTCATCGAGTACACTCATAGAAAATATTGAAAGAATACAGGGTTTTTATGGTATTGACGGATTAGTTAGATTTGGAAGTGACGGTATACCCGAACGAGGGCTAGCAATTTACAAAATTGAAAATGGGCGCTTTAAAGTTATCAGCCCCGCCCCTAAAAGTTTTTAACTTAAACTAAATTAGAATTTCCCTTGTAATATGATCAAGTACATTCCGGCCTTTGCGACTTGTGCTTAATACGTCTCCTTCTATAAGCAAAAATCCATCATCAACTAAATTATTTATTTTTTGTTTGGGCAGTGATTGCCCTGATAACTCCTCATACCTCTGAATAGAAATTCCATTATCCACTCTTAGCCCCATTATGATATATTCACTGGACCATTCCTGTGGCGATAATTTTTCTCGTATCTCTAATCCATGACCCATTAATTCTATATTTTGTATATAATCTTGAGGGCGCATTTTAGAAATCGTAGAGTATCTTGAATTATGGAGTGTAACTCGTCCATGGGCCCCAGGCCCCACACCAACATAATCCAACCCTTTCCAATAAGTTAAGTTATGCTGGGACTGATGGCTTGGCTTAGCAAAATTGGAAACTTCATAATGCTCAAAACCAGCAGCAATTAAATTTTTAACAATAATGTCGTAGAAATCTGCACTCTGATCGGCCGTTACAGATTTTTTATTACCTCTAATCTCAGACTTATGAAATGCAGTGCCCTCTTCAATCGTTAGTTGATAAGTTGAAATGTGATCAACTCCAGTTTTGATAGCTTCAGTTATATCATTATGTAACAATCTTTCATCTTGTCCTTTCCAACCAAAAATTAAATCGGCCGACACTGAAGGAAAAATATTTTTGGCCAGCTCAATTGAGCTCTTTGCCTCTGCAGAATTATGATCCCGGCCTAAATTTGTTAATGCAACATCGTAGAAACTTTGTACCCCAAGAGAAAGTCTATTAACGCCTGACTTTGCATAAGCTTCCCAACGCTCTTTATTCATATCTAACGGGTTAGCTTCAAGTGTGATTTCACAAGAAAGTTTTAAACTCCAAAGAGACTTTATTCTTGAAATAACAGAATAGATATCCTCAGCAGACATCAAAGACGGCGTACCTCCGCCGAAATGGATGGAAGTTACTGATCGCGGGCCGGTCCATTCACGCCAAAAAGATAAATCTATCAAAATAGCGGGTATTAGATTGGTTTCGTCTTTTTGCTTATAAACGTTAAAATCGCAATACGGGCAAATTCTGGAGCAAAAAGGCCAATGAACATATATTGCTAAACCTTCAGGCACTTAAAAGTGATTCAATATTAGTTTTTCAAACGCTCTAGCCCTATGACTTTTAGCGTGTTTCTTAACAGGGTCCATCTCTCCAAATGTTTTTTTATAGCCTTCTGCCAAGAATATTGGGTCATATCCAAAGCCCCTTTCTCCGCGGGGCGGCCAAACAATTTCACCGTGAACTTTACCAAGATAGGTAAATTTTTCTCCCGAAGGAAAGGCAAGACATAAGGCACAAACAAAATGGGCGTTTCTATCTTCTAATTTAAGAAGGTCATTGACGTGCCACATAGCCATGGAAAAATCGCGTCCACCACCCTCAGATCTCGGTTTTTCAGCCCAGCGAGCGGAATATATTCCGGGGTCACCATTTAATGAGTCCACAACTAAACCACTGTCATCTGATAGGGATGGCAGGCCTGAAGCTATAGCAGCAGCATTTGCCTTTAACTCTGCATTACCGGTAAATGTTGATTCTGTTTCTTCGGGTTCGCCCAAAGAGAGTTCAGCGGCGCTTATGGTAGTTACTCCATAGGGAATAAGCAGGTCTCTTATCTCGCGAACTTTTCCTTCATTATGGGATGCCACAACTATTTTATTTATTATACTCATTAATTTTTCGATCTAATTACTAGAAGCTTCTTAATCAAGGCAAAAGCTATCATTAGAATTTGCTATTTTATATCCACGCTCACTAATATCCTTATAAGCCGAGGAGGTAAAAAACCTAGCTGGGTTTGTATGATTTAAGTGAATAAAGTATACCTTATCCTTTTCTGACTCAGGTAAATTATCAAAGACCTCCATAGTCTCTACTATCCTAGGGTGAGGAATTTCTGACATGTCTCTTCCCGGTAACTCATTATTATCAAAAAATGTTGCGTCCAAAAAAGCTAGATCAACGGCAGCAACTCGCTCCTGAAGGCTATGTCCGTATTCACTTTTCCACTTTGCCCAGCTATCAATATCAGGCAAAAATAGTACTGACTTTTTAGAAGACTTAACTTCAAATGCCACGGTTTCGGAAAACTCATCTCTATGAGGGACTTGATAAGGTTTAACTTTTATGCCTCCTGCTAGTTCAACCAATACTTGATCGGCTAAGGGGGATATTTCAATATTTTTGTAATCAACTAATTGAGACCATGGACCATTATTTCGCAAGAACTTTTCCATCCGAGGCATCGCAAAAACATTCAAACTCTTAGTGGCTGCTGATTCATGGCCCAGAAACATCAATCCCGCATAGTGACCTATGTGAGCATGAGTTATAAAAATACCTGATATGCCTAAGGGATAACCATTTAACGGCGTTGATATTTCATCAAGGCTGAAAAGTTGCTCTTTAATATCGGGAGTGGCTTCGAATAAATATCTGTCCTTAGTCTTCCTATTTATTACAGCAGCCGATGTTGCGGTATTTCTGTGTAATACGTTTCTCCAAGCAGGGTCATCATTAACCCCAATTTGAGGTGACCCGGCATCTTGTGAGGCTCCTAATATAACAAATTCAACATTACATGGGCTATTTAAGCTTTGAGCGCTACTGGCTCCCAATAAGAGGACAAGTAAGAAACTCAAAATTATATAAGAAACCCTGCGCAATTATTTCATTGCCTTCTCTTGATACTCGCAAATAGTTTTGATGCCTGAAGATGCAAGGCGTGTAAGTTCTTTCATTTCATCTTGCGAAAAAGGCGTGTCCTCAGCGCTAACTTGCACCTCTATGATACCGCCACTGGCCGTTAAAACAAAATTAGCATCTGCTTGAGCAGCGCTATCCTCTAAGTACTCAAGGTCCAGCCTACATTCACCGTCAACAATTCCACAGCTCACTGCTGCCATTCTGTCCGTAACAGGGTTTTCTTCAATTAAACCTTTTTCTACTAAACTCTCACAAGCTTTGTATAAAGCAACCCATGCGCCAGATATTGAAGCCGTTCTAGTACCCCCATCTGCTTGCATAACATCGCAATCTATTATAATTTGTCTTTCGCCTAGTTTTTTTAAATTAACAACTGCACGCAATGACCTGCCAATTAAACGTTGTATTTCAACAGTACGCCCGCCCTGCTTTCCTCTAGCTGCTTCACGTGAATTACGAGAGTGAGTAGAACGTGGTAACATCCCATATTCGGCTGTAACCCACCCCTTGCCTTTACCCCTCATCCATCGAGGTACATTTTCATCGACAGAGGCTGTGCAAAGTACGTGAGTGTTTCCAAACTTAACTAAACAAGAGCCTTCTGCATATAGAGACACCCCAGGCTCAAATGTAACTAAACGTAAACTTTCTCGTAATCTATTTTTAGGGCGCATTAACTTTCCTTTTTTTACCATTCTTTAATTAAACTAAGGACACACATATGGCCAGACAATTTAAACAAACATAATATAAATATTAAATTTCTTTAAAAGGGTAATAATAAGATACTTATTAAATAAGTATCGGTGTGTTATAAAATATCTTTAGTTTATATTAATTGAAGCACTTGACATTTTCATACAGCAAACCGATCTGACATTCATCGGGTAGAAGAAAGTACAAAAATGAAAAATAAAAATAAAGATATCGATATGAAAGATATAGAGCTTGATGAAGACGGGCTACCTTCTGATGAAGACTTAGACAGACTTCAAAGAGCTATTGACATGGAAATAGACGGTGTTTCTCACAAATCACCAGAATCAGGGTCTGATGATACTGAACAAAATGGAGATAAAATTAGAATAGATAACTTAGAGTCTGAGCTCTCAAACCTTAAGGATAAGGCCCTTAGAGCAATGGCGGATGCTGATAATGTAAAAAAACGAGCTGAAAGGGAAATAAACGCTGCAAAAACTTTTGGCATCGAGCGCTTTGCAGTAGATATGCTATCTGTTCATGATAATTTATCTCGTGCATTGCTCACTCTCGATGGTAAGGCCCGAGATGACATGGGGGCAAACGCAAAAAATCTACTCGATGGCATTGAACTCACTGAAAAAGATTTAATATTAACACTCTCAAGACACGGAGTTAAGCCTGTAGTAGGTGTAGGAAGTAAGTTTGATCCGAATGTCCATCAAGCGGTGGCTCAAATTCCATCAGACGAAGAAAAGGGTAATGTTGCAACTGTTATGCAAACTGGCTTCACGCTAGGCGACAGAACACTTCGAGCAGCTATGGTAGCTGTCAGTACAGGGCCAAGTAAAAAATAAAAAATAAATTAATTAACTCGAAACATATAAATTGAAATTTATTAACTTAAACATTGACCATGCCAGAACTGCCTGAAGTCGAGACTGTAAAGCGCGGACTTGAGCCTGTAATGCAAGGGTTTAAGTTTGAACGAGTTACACTTAATCGATTAAATTTAAGATTTCCGTTTGATAAAAATTTTATAAATAGAGTCCAAGGAAAAACATTAACCTCACTGATTAGGAGGGGTAAATTTCTAAAGGCAACACTTTCTTCAAATGATGTTCTACATATGCACCTCGGAATGAGCGGAAGGTTTTCAATAGATAATGGCCTAACAGCAGTATATAATTTAAACAATTCCACTAACCCAAAGCATGATCATGTTATATTTGAAATGAGTAATGGTGTTGTAGTAACCTATAATGATCCACGTAGGTTCGGCTTTATGGAATTAATAGCGCCGGGTGAACCTTCGAGGTTAGATAAAATGGGTCCAGAACCATTGGACAACATGTTTAACGGGCCTTACTTATTTAATAAACTTTCTAGTAAAAAGAGTACCATTAAATCTGCTTTATTAGATCAAAGTATCATAAGTGGATTAGGTAATATTTATGTCTGTGAAGCTATTTTTAAAGCAAAGATTTCTCCAAAACGGCAGGCTGGAAAGCTAAACATTAAAGAAACAGAAATATTAGTAAATGAAATAAAAAACGTCATAAAAAAAGCAATTGAGGCTGGTGGGTCCTCTTTAAAAGACTTTGCAAGTGTTGATGGAAACTTAGGCTACTTTCAGCATAGCTTTGAGGTTTATGGGCAAGAAAAAATGCCCTGTAAAGTATGTGAAACCCCAATAGAAAGAATTAAGCAGAGCGGAAGAAGTAGTTTTTATTGCAAAGCCTGCCAAAAATAATTTTTATTTAGTGTCTGCTTGAAAGAAATAAATTGCACGTGTAAACACAGCAAAAAAATATGGAGCTCCTTATGGGCTATGACATGATAGAAATTACAAAAGAAGGCGCTGTAGCAACTATAAAGCTAGATAGGCCCAAAGCGCTAAATGCACTCTGCTCTCAGATGATGGCAGAAATGGCAGATGCACTTTCAACGATAAGTATGGATGATAAAATTGGCTGTGTTATATTATGTGGGTCCGAAAAAGCTTTTGCTGCAGGTGCAGATATAAAAGAAATGGCAGATCTAGAATATTTAAATATTTACAAAAGTGATATATTCTCAAATCACGAAGCAATTGCTCGATTCAGAAAGCCAATTATTGCAGCAATATCAGGTTATGCATTAGGCGGGGGGTGCGAAATTGCCATGATGTGTGATTTCATAATAGCTGCGGATAATGCAAAATTTGGTCAACCCGAAATTAATCTCGGAGTGATGCCAGGAATAGGTGGAACACAGAGACTTATACGAGCTGTCGGAAAATCAAAAGCAATGGATATGTGTCTCACAGGAAGAATGATGGATGCTGCAGAAGCCCTATCATCCAACTTAGTTTCACGCGTAGTGCCCTTAGACAAACTTATGGAGGAAGCGCATGCTGCAGCATTAAAAATCGCAGCTCAAAGTCAACCCATCTCCATGATGACAAAAGAGACAATCAACGCCTCATTTGAGCTATCATTGAGTCAAGGGATCCGTTTAGAGCGACAAGTCTTCCAATCTATGTTTACCACAGAAGACCAAAAAGAAGGTATGGCGGCTTTCACGGAAAAGCGAAAACCACACTTCAAGAATAAATAACTATAACCCGCGATTAACTTTAAAGAATGAATATCGCTGTTGACGTGTTAAATTTGCGCGTATATAGGCGGCTTCAGAAATAAGAATTGCAAATAAACAAACCGAGGAATGTATGGCTAATACAGCATCCGCTAAAAAAGCAGTCCGGTCACAAGGACGAAAAACAGACGTAAACAGAAATCGCCGTACAATGGTCAAAACCAATTTACGTGGCGTGGAAGATGCAATTACAAAAGGGGATAAAGCTGCTGCACAGATAGCACTTAAATCAGCTGAACCAGCTATGATGAGAGCTGTAACAAAAGGCGTATTTCATAAAAACACTGCTTCAAGAAAAATATCACGCTTATCTAAGCGAGTTAAGTCTATGAATTAATCCATAATAGATATATTCTTAGTCTAACCGCTCATAGAGCGGTTTTTTTTTATTCTCATGGCGGCGAAGGAAATTTAATCCAAAATATAAAACAATTTTTAATTTCGTATATTTTGATAACTAAATAAAGTCTAACCAGTGTCCGAATAAACACTTTGTTAAAAAAAAGTTAAAAAAAATTAATTTTTTTTTAACGCTATATCACTGCAATAATTAACTTTTTTAGAGTCAACAGAAAATGATGCCATTTTTACGATTCATTGCTGTTGACGTGGCGCAAAAGAGTCGGTTTATAGAAGGTCAGGATAGTTTCTCGTAAGGACATTATCTTCCAAGGGTGAATAAAGTTTGCAATATTAATTAAAAGCTTTTTATCCAAAAATTATATTTAAAAACAATGGGTTACTCACTTAACCCATTTAGAAGCATGCGGAGTCTTTTAGGTGTCTGACAAAGATCATATTTTGTCTAATGTTGCGGAGCAGAAAAAAGATCTGCCTGCACCAGATCTGTACACTGGCGAGCCTCCACTGCAAAGCGCGCACAACACCTGGAATAAAGTTAGAAATGATTTAGCTTACGCACTTGGCTCTAATATTCACAGGTCATGGACTGGAAGGTTACGAGTTGCATCTGCTAATGATCGAACCGTGGATCTAAGTGCTCCCACTCGTTTTATAGCATCAAAAATTGAAACAAATTATGCAGAAACAGTAAGGCGCCTTTGGAAAAAACATGATATGGTAGAGCCCGCTCGTGATGTCACATTCTCATCAGCAGCAGGAAGAGCCTCTGGCGTAACAAAGCCAACCATGAAGTTACGAAACAAAGGCGGCAAACAAATTATTTCTCAATCTGAACAAAAATGCCCACCAGAAATGGCCAAGGCGATGGACGATAGTCCGAGGAATCGCTTCACATTTGATAATTTTGTTGTTGGAAACTCAAATGAGCTCGCATTTGCAGTCGCTAGGCAAATAGCTAGTTGTCGGGATGCTCAATATAATCCCGTGGTTATACACGGAACAAATGGAATGGGGAAAACTCATCTTCTTTATGCGATTCAGCGGGCAGTAAAGCAAACAGACCCAAACTATAGGATAAAGCTAATTTCGTCTGAAGCATTTGTTAGTGGTTTTGTAAGTTCCGTGCGAGGTGGTAATGGTCGTGATGCAATCGATGCCTTTAAATCATCATTAAGAAATGTTGATTTACTGATAATAGATGATGCCCACTTTATAGCTGATAAGCCTAGTAGTCAGGAAGAGCTTTTACATACCCTTATTTCATTAGTTGACGAAGGACGTCAGATACTAATAGCGGCTGATCGCCATCCAGATAGGATAGAAAAGGCCACTGAACGGCTTAAATCATACCTTTCCTCTGGTCTCGTTTGTAAAATTGGGTCTGCCGACTATGAGTTACGACTGCGAATATTAGATAGACTTATAGCTAGGCATCGCGCGAGCGGTAATGAAAGTTTAGCAATACCTCAAAATGCACGTGACCACTTGGCGGCAAGGATGAACGCAACACCAAGGGACCTTGAAGGGGCATTTAATCAAATTGTTGCGCAGAGCGAGCTTTTGGGTACTCCCATTTCTCTAGAAACTGTTCAAGAAACATTATCAGACTCTAGGTATACAACTGGTCAGCGCTTAACTGTAGACAGGATACAAAAAGCAGTCTGTGATGAGTTTCGTGTAACCTTGACGGATATGACATCTAAACGACGGGCGCGAGTTATTGCAAGGCCAAGACAAGTTGCTATGTATTTATCGAAGAAGCTAACGAAAAGGTCACTTCCAGATATTGGGAGAAGGTTTGGCGGAAGAGACCATACAACCGTTATGCATGCGGTTAAGCGCGTTGACACCCTCCGATCAGAAGATCCGTCTCTTAACGCACAAATTGAATTAGTTGAAAGTAATTTAAAGGGCTAAAATAATAATTTCTATTTGTTCTTTTTGTGAAATTGCCCATATTTTCTATAGCGGAGCAAATAACCTTCAATAATTGATTCCATAGACTCAGCCCTTATTCCAAGTTTTGAGAACCCCAGAGCATTATCTGAAACTACATTATCTCTCTTTAAATTCTTAACTTGGTCTCTAGTAAGGAATGGTGAAACAAAAGGCAGGGAACCAGAAACCTCACCTAAAAACCCTAAGAAATTTGCTGCAGCCCAAGGTACAGGAATTAATAGTCTTTTTTTATGAATTGTATGTAACATAAGCTGCATTAACTCTTTAAAACTATATACTCTAGGGCCGCCTAACTCATAGTTATTTCCAGACGTGCCTTGGCCTACCAATTTTGCAATGGCTTTAGCTACATCATTTACGTAAACTGGCTGAAACAATGAGCGCCCCCCGCCTAATAAGGGAATGAACGGAGATAATTGGGACATTGATGCGAATCGATTAAAAAAATTATCCTCCGCACCAAAAATTATTGAGGGTCTTATAATATCTGAACTAGGAAGAACATCTCGAATAATTTTTTCTCCCTTAGCCTTTGTTGATGAGTAACTACTATCACTATTTAAATCAGCACCTATAGCTGAAACCTGAATAAAATTTGTAACGCCATGTGCTAATGATTTTTTTGCCAGAGCTTCAACTCCTCGTACGTGGAGTGCTTCAAAATTTTGGCTTCCCTTTTCAAAGAGTAAGGCTACCAGATTAATAACCACATCTGAGCCTGCGATCGCCGCATCAACTGATTTTTCAAATCTTAAATTTGCCTGAACTAACTGAACTTGACCAACGTTACCTATAACTTTTAAATCTTGAGCTGTGTGTGGACGGCGAACAGGGACACGTACACGCCATCCCTCTTTTACAAGAGCTCTGACGACATATTTTCCTAAGAAACCGGAGCCCCCGAAAACAGTTACTAGGCCTTTATTCATTTTTTTACCTTTAAAATAAATTACTTCAGCTCGGTTAAACGCCTTTATCCGAACTGTCTATTAATTTAAAGATAAAATTAACCCCTCGCTTGCCTGTTCTATTAAATCTATCACTACATTAAAGCCGTCCTTGCCCCCATAGTAGGGGTCAGGAACCTCATCTGCTCTAGAATCTGCTGAAAAGTCTAGAAAAAGTCTTATTTTTGGAGCTAAATATTCTGGGCAGATCATGATCAAATCTTGATAGTTACTTTTGTCCATAGCCAATATGTAATCATATTCTAAAAAGTCTTTTTGGGTAATTTTTCTAGAGATTTGGCCGTTAAAATCATAACCCCGTTTCATGCCTGCTTTGATACTTCTCGCATCAGGGGGCTCTCCCTCATGCCATGCTCCCGTACCGGCGCTTGAGACTTTAAAGTCATGGCCAGCTTGTTTAGCCTGAAACCTAAATACTGCCTC
>ERZ1047472.1308-NODE-1308-length-19651-cov-164.951572_pt1 | contig 19651 bp, 17 predicted proteins | sample MGYA00383095_ERZ1047472 | MGnify/ENA primary metagenome ERZ1047472 (study PRJEB29581, sample SAMEA5548365) | metagenome | biome: marine; feature: coastal; material: water | depth 1 m | study: Short-term variability in the microbial, nano- and picoplankton... | reverse complement strand
CCATATACCTCCTTAGCAGGGAGGCGCTTTCGACCACTCAGCCAACTCTCCGAAATTGATGAAAGATTATAACTGTTTGATAGTAAAAAAATACCTAATTATCTATCAAATTCTATTTGCATTCCCAGAGGAATATCTTCCTTTATCTGACCATCTTCAAAAACTATATGCCCATTGCAAACAGTCATGTGTATTGAAGAATTAAATGTTTTGCCTAAAAATGGAGACCAGCCACATTTATATAAAATATTTTCATTGGTAACTTGATATTTTTTATCAATATCTAGAACTACTAAATCAGCATAGTAGCCTTCTCTAATAAAACCTCTATCTTTTACCTGAAATCTTTTAGCAACATTGTGTGTAGTTTTTTCAACAATAGTTTGTAGGCTTAGGATATTTTGATGGTAGAAATCTAATAGAATTTGAAGCCCATGTTGAACTAAAGGCAAACCAGCTGGAGCATCTTGATACTTTCTCATTTTTTCATCCCATGTATGAGGAGCATGATCGGTAGCAATAATATCAATTTTATCTTCATGTAGAGCTTTTATAAGCGCCAATCTGTCAGACTCTTCTTTTATTGATGGGTTACATTTTATTTGATTGCCAAGTTCAGCATAATCGCCTTCATTGAAATGCATATGGTGAACACAAACTTCGGAGGTAATTTTTTTCCCACTCACATCTCCCTTTGAGAATAAGTCCATTTCTTTCTCTGTAGTAAGATGAAATACATGTAAATCTGAATCATATTTTTTAGCTAGACTTACAGCAAGTGAACTTGATAAATAACAGCTTTCTACATCCCTAATTAAATGATGGTGTTGTGCTGACAGTTCATTGCCATATTTTTCAAGAAATAGCTTTTCATTCTTTTTAACAGTGGTTTGATCTTCGCAATGGGTTACAACTATAAGTGGTGAGTAATTAAAAATGTCATCAAGGGCATCAAGACTATCAACCAACATTTCACCAGTAGAAGCTCCCATGAAAACTTTTAATGCTGCAGCCTGGCTGGTATCGACTCTCTTTATTTCTTCAATATTTGTATTACTTGCACCTAGATGAAATGAATAGTTAGATAAGGATTTAGTACTAGCAATATCAAATTTTTTACTTAAATTTTCGTTCGTAGTAGTTGTAGGATTAACATTTGGCATTTCAAAATAACTTGTCACTCCCCCAGCAAGTCCAGCCCTAGATTCGGTTGCTATGTCCCCTTTGTGGGTAAGGCCAGGCTCTCTAAAATGCACTTGATCATCAATAAGCCCTGGCAATACATACCTTCCACTTAGATCAACAACTTTTTTCGATTCAGAATCAATAGTGTTTTGAATTAATTCAATTCTATTATTTTTGATTGCAATATCTGCTTCTAAGATTTTACTTTCATTTACTATTTTGCAGTTTTTAAGAATTAAGTCATACATACTATTTCTCCAGCTCAAAGGCTTGATGCAATGCTTTTACGGCTTTAGTTACTGCACTTTCATTTATTACAATTGTTATTTTGATTTCTGATGTACTTATCATCTGAATATTCACATCATTTTCGGACAAAGCTTTAAAAGCTGTGCTAGCTATACCAGCATGAGTTCTCATCCCAACACCAACTAATGAGACTTTTGCTATTTGTGAATCAATAATAACATCATCGAAATCTAAAGAATTTTTCATTTGCTTGATAACTTCAGATGTTGCATGCTCATCTTCTTTTGAAACAGTGAAGGTGAAATCTGTTTTTCCATCAACACTTATATTTTGAACTATGACATCTACTTCGATATTAGCATCACTTAATGGACCTAAAATAGAATAAGCAATACCAGGAGTATCGCTTACTCCATGTAAAGTGTATTTCATTTGATCTTTCTGAAATGCAATTCCAGACACTAATCCATTTTCCATATCTTTCTCCTCAAGAGATATTAGGGTACCACTGCCAGGCTCAAAACTTGATAAAACCCGAACCGGTACATTATATTTATTTGCAAACTCAACTGCTCTAATTTGTATGACTTTTGCTCCTTGGCCTGCCATCTCAAGCATTTCTTCCATAGTGATTTTATCTAATTTCTTGGCTTCTGGAACCACCCTGGGATCTGTAGTATAGATTCCATCAACATCTGTATAAATATCACATCTTTCTGCTTTCATTTGAGCAGCAATTGCAACAGCAGTTGTATCAGAACCACCTCTTCCGAGAGTTGTCACATCCCCAGATTCGGTAATACCTTGGAACCCTGTAATAATTGGAATTATTCCTTGGTCCAAAGCATCCTGAATTTTTTGGCCATCAACATCAAGTATTTTGGCTTTAGAGTAACTATCAGTTGTCCTCATTGATATTTGAGAAGCTGTATATGATTTGGCCTTTACGCCAATTTGGTGAAGGGCCATCGCCAAAAGAGCAGCACTCACCTTCTCTCCGGTTGAGATAAGAGCATCAAACTCTCTTTTACTAGGATTTTCACCAAAACTTTTAGCTAATTTAATTAATCTATTAGTTTCTCCGCTCATTGCAGAAACTACAACGATAACAGCATTATCAATCGATGCGTTTTTAATTATTTTTGCTACAGATGCTATACGTTCTTCTGAACCTACTGATGTGCCTCCAAACTTTTGAACTATCATTCTAGACATATTTATTTAAGAGCTTGCGAGAGATTTTACTGAATTTGAAATAGATGTCACGAATTCTTTAATGTTTTCAGTTTCTCCGGCGCCTTGGGCAAAATCAGGACGGCCTCCGCCTCTTCCATTGATAGTCTTACATATATTACTAACAATATCCTTGGCTGAAATTTGGTCAACAATGTTATCAGTTACTCCACAAACGACAGCTATCTTATTGCCTTGGACATTAAGTAAAATAATGGATCCCTTGCCAATTGTTTTTTTCTTTGCATCAACCATGCCTCTTAAGGATTTATTGTCATCTATAGAAATTTGTTCGATGGTTAAAACCCAATCATTTATGTCACATGATTCTGAAAATGCAATGTCTGTTTCAGTTGTATTTGAATTACCAGTCTTTTTTAATTTCTTATTTTCTTGAATCAAGGATTCAACTTTTTCTAACATGCCATTTGCAGGGATATTTAATTTTTGCTGAAGTTCTTCATTAATCCTTTGTATTTCTTTTAGGTACTTGAGGGCTACTTTTCCGCCCACAGCCTCAATTCTTCTTACTCCGGATGCAACGCTTGACTGATTGATGATTATAAATGTTCCTATGTCACCAGTCCTTGAAACATGAGTTCCACCGCACAACTCAACAGAAAATGATTTCTCTCCCATGCTCAAGACTCTTACCTCATCTTCATACTTTTCACCAAATAAAGCTTCGGCACCGGATTTCATCGCCTCTTCAAGCTGCATGTTTTGAGTAGTAACTTCTACATTATGTAGCGATTCTCTGTTAACTAAACCCTCAACAGCTGATATCTCTTCTTTGGATAATGGTTTTGGGTGTGAAAAATCAAACCTTAGCTTATTTTCATCCACTAACGATCCTTTTTGCTGAACATGATCTCCCAGCACTTCTTTAAGAGCTGCATGCATTAAATGAGTAGATGAATGATGAATTGCAGTGGCATCTCTTATATCCTTCTCTACATTCATATTGATAACATCGCCTGTTTTTAATGTTCCCGACTTTACTATTGCTTTATGCAGGAAGACCTTTCCTTGTTTTTTACAATCTAAGATAATTCCACTTGATTCAGAAGAACTGAAATCCCCCTTATCACCAACTTGGCCACCGGATTCTCCATAAAATGGAGTTTTATCACATGCAAAAAATATTTCTTCAGATTCTAAAGCAGTTTCAACTCTATTTTGATCTTTCCATAAAACTAATATCTTAGAATCTGATCCTAATAACTCATATCCTAAAAATTCTGTTTCATCCACACCAGCTGCTGCGGGAAGTGAAGAAACAAAACTACTACCAGCCTTAGATGATTCCTTTTGGTGTTTCATTGCTTCTGAGAAGCCAGCCTCATCGATTTGCAGATTTCTTTCTCTAGCAATATCTGCAGTTAAGTCAAACGGAAAACCAAATGTATCATGAAGTTTGAATACAACATCCCCTGGAATGATATCTCCTGATATTTTATTGATAGCATCCTCTAAAATACTAATTCCCTTATCTAGAGTTTCAAAGAATTTGATTTCTTCATCTTTTATAGTTTTTGTAATAAATTCATTTTTTTCAGTTAAGACGGGGTAAGCATCTTGCATAAGCTCAGCTAAATCTTTTACCAATTCATTTAAGAAAGGCTTGGTTGCACCCATTTTGTAACCATGACGAATAGCTCTTCTAAGGATTCTTCGAAGAACATAACCTCTTCCTTCATTTTCTGGAGTAATCCCATCAGCTATTAGAAAGCTGGTAGATCTTATATGATCAGAAATAACTTTATGAGATGGACTATTTTTTTCACCAAGTACTCTTACAGACGCATTAATAAGATCTTTAAATAAATCAGTTTCATAATTTGAATTGACGCCTTGCATAACTGCAGCAATTCTTTCTAATCCCATACCAGTATCAACAGATGGCTTTGGTAAGGGATTCATTTCACCAGCATCGTTTCTATTAAACTGCATAAAGACAAGATTCCATATTTCTACAAATCTATCACCCTCATCTCCATCAGATCCAGGCGGAGTTCCTTCAATATGATCACCATGGTCATAATATATTTCTGAGCAAGGGCCACATGGTCCTGTTTCCCCCATAGACCAAAAATTGTCCTCATCACCGAGCCTAACTATTCTTTTTGGATCAACACCAATAATATCCTTCCATATATCAGCTGCCTCATCATCATCTTTGTAAACTGAAATCCATAGTTTTTTTTCATCAAGCTTCAGAACTTCTGTTAAGAACTCCCATGCATATTTGATAGCATCCTCTTTAAAGTAATCTCCAAAACTAAAATTTCCGAGCATCTCAAAAAAAGTATGATGCCTCAGTGTATAACCTACATTTTCAAGGTCGTTATGCTTGCCACCTGCCCTAATACACCTTTGCGATGATGTGGCTCGTTCATATTTTCTTTTATCAGTGCCTAAAAAAACATCTTTAAATTGAACCATGCCAGCATTTGTGAATAACAGTGTTTCATCGTTAACTGGTATTAATGAGCTTGAGTCTACAACTTGATGATTTTTAGATTCATAAAATTTAAGAAAAGATTGTCTTATTTCACTAGTATTCATTTGATCGTTGCAGTTTCTTTATATTTCTTATAATTTTCAATGTAATGGTGAGCGCCCAATGAAACCAACTTTTGTTCGTCATCGCTCAAAGTCTTTTTAATTTTTCCTGGCATACCCAAAACCATTGACCCATCTGGTATCTCCATTCCTTCTGTAACAAGAGCCTTAGCTCCAATAATACAATTCTTACCAATTTTTGCACCATTTAAAACAACAGACCCTATTCCAATAAGACTACCATCTCCAATTTCACACCCATGAAGCATAGCCATATGACCTACCGTTACATATTTACCAATAGAAGTATTGAACCCTGGATCGGTATGGATAATTGCTCCATCTTGAACATTGGAGCCTTCCCCAATCAAAATGGGCTCGTTATCAGCTCTTAAAGTTGCGTTAAACCAAATGCTAGCATCTTTGGATAGTCGCACATCGCCGATAACTGTTGCATTTGGAGCTATATAAAAATCATCACCATCAGTTTGGAGAGTTTTATTGCCTAAATCAATTATCATAATGTTTTCTTATAACCTCTAAATCAGTTCCTATATTAGCTTCAAAACAGATATTTAAAAAATCTGCTGTAATCATAGCTGTGAGACCCCATATCCTATGTCCATTATAAACCCAACTAGGGACTATTACCTTCATATTATCTCTTTCTAGCTCGTTCTCAATAACATTGTCATGGTTCAACAAGTAACTAAGTGGAACTGAGAAAATTTCTGCAATTTCATCATTGGGTATTAAGTTTTGCTGAGAGTTTATTAAGCCAACATAAGGATGGACTTCTATTTTATGTCGAGAGATTAGATAATCGAGCTCACCTAGCTTACTAACATCTGATACATCTAAAGAAATTTCTTCAAATGATTCTCTTAATGCTGTGTGATACAAATCTTTATCTTCATCTTCCCACTTACCTCCTGGAAAACTTGTCTCACCAGAATGGGTAGAAACCTTATCAGATCTTTTGGTGTACAAAATTTCAGGGTCATTTTTGTAGGCACCAAAATTCAAAATACCTATAAAAACTCCAGCTTTTTTATGAGAAGTTGGTTTGTGAAGATTTAGTTTTTCAAGCTTTTGCTTTATGCTGTCTATCATTAAGGTAAGTTTAACTTTTTAATCATCCTTATACTTTATTTAGGAATAAAAAATTGAAATATTGCTCAGATTGCGGAAGCTCAAAATTAAAATTCATTGTCCCAAAAGACGACCATCTTAAAAGATATTTCTGCGAAGAATGCGATAAGATTTTTTATACCAACCCAAACATGATTGTGGGAGCCTTGTGTATTAGAAATGGCAAAATTTTGATGGCCAAAAGAAATATACATCCAAGAAAAGGCTTATGGACGCTACCTGCTGGTTTTATGGAAAATGCCGAAACAACAAAAGCTGGAGCCTTACGTGAAACAATGGAAGAGACAGGTTCTGAAGCTAAAGTAATAATGCCCTATACAATGTTTAGTCTTCCTCATATCAATCAAATCCACCTTTTTTACTTAGCTGACTTGCTTGATGAAAATTTTGGACCTACTTCTGAGAGTATGGAGGTTAAACTTTTTGCGAAAGATGAAATTCTTTGGGATGAGTTAGCATTTCCAACAGTGGAAAGAACTCTAAAGTACTATCTTGAGGACAGTAAAACAGATAACTTTATCTTTAGAGATGAAGATATAACTCTTTGGGAATAGGCTTTACTATTCTGTAAATTTCCTGGCATTAATAAAAATTTGCATCCAGGGAGAGAACTCATTCCAGCGATCTGGCTTCCAACTCATCTGTAGCTTTCTAAAAACTCTTTCAGGATGAGGCATCATTATTGTTACTCTTCCATTTGCTGCTGTAATACCAGTAGCCCCATCAACTGATCCATTTGGGTTTAAAGGATAGGTTTCAGTTTTATTGCCAGATGAATCTACAAAATTTAAAGCCAACTGATTTGCACTAACTAAAGCATCTAAATTGTTTTCACTAAATTTAGCAAGACCCTCTCCGTGAGCTGATGCAATTGGAAGAGACCAGCCTTCCATGCCTGATAGTAATATAGAATCACTTTTGTGAACTTTAACTTGAGCCAGCCTGGCCTCAAACTGATCAGAAAGATTCTTTTCAAATGTTGGCCAAAGAGCAGCTCCAGGAATAATATCTTTGAGCTTAGAGACCATTTGACATCCATTGCATACACCAAGAGTGAAGGTCGAATCATTATTAAAAAATTCTTCGAATTGATCTTTTACAAAACCATTATGCAAGATAGTTTTTGACCAGCCTCCACCAGCACCTAAAACATCTCCATAAGAAAACCCACCACAAGCAGCCATTCCTTTAAACTCTCTAAGGTTTACTCGTTTATTAAGCAAATCCTGCATATGGACATCTATTGCTTCAAATCCAGCCAATGAAAATGCAGCTGCCATTTCCATTTGCCCGTTAACACCTTGCTCTCTGAGAATTGCTACCTTTGGCTTATTATTTCCGATTGTAAAAGATTGAAGACTATTTTCATCAAACGAATCTTCTGAAAATAAACCTTTATGATTAGTATCATCTAGTAATTGAAGTTCAGAATTTGCGACAGATTCATTATCTCTAATAGATTGAATAGCATGACTTACCTCTCTCCAATGCTTTTCTAAGTTAATCACTGAGTTTCTGTAAATCTCTTTATCTGACAAAGAAATTACTAAGTCTTTGTTCGAAGAAACCTTACCAATTAAGTTTGCTGTTAGCCCTTTTGATGACAGCTCATGAGTAATATCTTCACAATATTTATCATCTACTTGGATAACGAGCCCTGCTTCCTCAGAGAATAAAAATGAATTTAAGTTATCTGAAGATACTTGATCAAATGATAGATTGAGACCAATTTTTTTTGTGAAAGCCATTTCTAAAAGAGTAGTGATTAAGCCACCGTCAGATATGTCATGAAGTGCTAAGACTTTTTTCTGAGCTACTAGCTCTTGAATTGAATTAAACATCACTTTGAATAACGCAACATCATCAATATCAGGTGTTTCTGAAAATTTACTTTGTGTAACCTGAGAAAATATTGATCCAGATAATCTGTTTTTGTTATTTAATCTTATATGTAAAATTTGTGAGGGTGTGCTGGTATTTAACTCTGGTGTTACTGAAACACGAACATCTTCAACTGGAGCCATTGCTGTGATTACTCCCGAAAGTGGGCTCTTCACAACATACTCGTCTTCACCTTCATTCCACTTAGTTCGCATAGATAAGGAATCCTTGCCAACAGGAACTGATACCTCAAGATCAACACAACAGCTAGATAATGCTTCTACACCCTCTAGAAGTGAAATATCTTCTATCTCTTCTCCAGCTGCAGCCATCCAATTAGCTGAAACTTGAACCTCATCAAGACCTTTAATATGAACGCCTGACATGTTGAGCAATGCCTCTGCCATGGCCATACGCATTGATGCGCCTGGGTTATTGATTGCTATGGTAGGTTTCTCTCCAACCGTTAATACCTCTCCACTTGAGGAAGTGTATGATCTTAAACTCATAGAGTAGTCTGAAACTGGAACTTGGTAGGGTCCAATAAATTGGTCTCTTGCAACCATGCCGCCAACGGTTCTATCGCCAATAGTTATTAAGAAAGATTTGCTTGCAACTGTTGGGTGCTGAAGAACTTGGTGAAGAGTTTCATCAAAAGAATAGTCTGAAGGATTTGAGTTCTCATCATTTTTATTTTCAACAGAGGATACTTTTATATCTGTAATTGGAAGATCTCCAAACAACATTGATAAAGGCACATCCACTGGATAACTGTCTGTTTTAGAATCAAAAAGTTTGACAGATTTCTCTTCAGTGGTAATTCCCACAAAGGCATAAACACACCTCTCTCTTTTGCATATATCTTCAAAGGCTTCTTTGTTTTTTGGGTGAATGGCCATGACATACCTTTCTTGAGATTCATTAGACCAAATTTCCATTGGGGACATAGATTTATCTGAATTAGGAATTTTATCCAGCTCTATATAAACCCCAAGATTAGAGTCTTTAGCTAATTCAGGTATTGCATTTGAAAGTCCACCCGCTCCAACATCATGGATAAATTCAATGTAGCTATCATCTTGAGAGGAACAGATATTGATAACCTCTTGGCATCTTCTTTCCATCTCGGCATTGTCTCTTTGAACTGAAGCAAAATCTAAATCTTCATCACTCTCACCAGATGAAACAGATGAGGCAGCCCCTCCACCCAGACCAATAAGCATTGCTGGACCTCCAAGGACAACAACATGATATCCCTCTGATATTTGTAGTTTGAAATTATTTCTATCACGAATTTCTCCAATACCACCTGCCAACATGATAGGTTTGTGATAACCAAAAGCATTTTGTGATGTATTGAAATTCGTTTCAAATGATCTGAAATAACCTAAGGTTGATGGCCTACCGAACTCATTATTAAAAGCTGCTGCCCCTATGGGCGCCTCAATCATAATTTTTAATGGATTGGCAATTCGTTCAGGCTTATATTCTTCACCTTCCCAGCTTCTTGGTAACTGGGGGATTCTTAAGTGGGAGACATTAAAGCCAACTAAACCTATTTTGGGCTTAGCTCCTCGACCTGTTGCACCCTCATCTCTAATTTCTCCACCAGAACCTGTTGCAGCACCTGGATATGGCGAAATTGCAGTGGGATGATTATGCGTTTCAACTTTAATAGTAGAGTTTAATGAATCTTCAACAAATGAATAACTATTATCATGATCTAAATGAAGCCTTTCTACCTTCTTGCCCTCTGTTATAGCTGCATTATCCTTATAAGCAGAAATAATACCTTTTGGGGATTGTTTACTAGTCTCTTTTATAAGATCAAATAGGCTATTATCTTTAGCTAAGCCATTTACAGACCATTTAGCATTAAATATTTTATGCCTACAATGCTCTGAATTGGCTTGTGCAAACATCATTAACTCTGCATCTGTAGGGTTTCTTGCTATTTTTGAGTAAAAATCATGTAAATATGTAATTTCCTCTTCACTCATAGCAAAACCAAAGGTTTTATTAGCCTCTTGAAGAGCTTTAATGCCATTAGATAGAATATCTATAAGATTTACATCTCTTTGAGTGTCAACATTCAAAAATTCTAAGCATTCATTATGATTTAAATAAATTGCCTGAGTCATTCGATCATAAAACATCGACAAATCCATGTTCTGAGTTGATAAAAAATCTGAAACAGTAAAAGAGTTAAATTTTTCTACTCTTTGTATATTTTTTATCCCAACATTTTTAATAATATCTTCTGTCTTCGATGACCATGGAGAAATAGTTCCAGATCTTGGACCAACAATAAATGAAAAAGAATCATCTGAAATGTCTGCAGCAAGAATATTTTTTAATTGATCTAAATTTAAATCTTCATCGTCAGCAGCAATAATATAAATTTCATTTGAAGAAATTTTAGAATTTTTGTTATTCGAAATGTTGAAGTCGTGATTGAGTTGCTCTAATTTTGAGATTGAGAAACTTTCTTTGCCCTGCAATATGAAGGTATTAATCTTTGACACTTCTCTCGGTGTGAAATATTGTATACAACAATTATAAAGTCTTTTAAAAAAAATAATTAAAAATGGGGAATATCTTTAAAGTTTTTTTAAGTTTTTCAGCAATAATATTGCTAACCTCTTGCGACATTTTTTTAGTAGAAAAAAAGCAAATTGAACAGTGTAATAATCACTTAGAAATGGTCTATGAAAATACGCCGTTAAATAATTTTGAACAAACAAAATTTAAAGATCTTCTTGAAAATAGATTTCCTAAATATGAAGAGATGTTCCAAAAAGCATCGATAGAAACATCCATCGATTCAGATTTACTTGCTGCGATTTCCTTTCAAGAATCTCAGTGGGACCCAAGGGCAAAATCAAATATGGGTGTAAGAGGAATGATGATGGTTACTCTTGAGACAGCAGCAATTGTTGGTGTTGAGAAAAGGCTTAATCCAGAGCAAAATATTACAGGTGGTGCAAAGTATTTGGCCATATTACAAGATAGAAATGTATATGGAAAAACTACCGCAGATCAATTATCTATATCTTTAGCTAAATATAATTTAGGGCCAACAAATATTATAAATATCGCTAAAACTATTAACAAGGATCCATCTGAAATCACTTGGTTTGATATTGAAAATAAACTTAAAAACGTCACAGGTGAAGACGTAAATCTAATTGATGTAAATGGTTATTCTAGAGGCCAACAAGCTATCGATTATGTTCATAGAGTTAAAAACTACTATAAGCTAATGGCAGCTCATGCTTGTACTGATCCTAAAGATCAATTAACTTTCTTTTAAGAAATTTCATTTTATCTCTGCACTGAGCAGCCTTCTCAAATTCCATTTCCTTCGCATATTTATACATCTGATTTTCGATCTTTTCTATTGACTCACTTAAGCCATCTATGGAGTCTTCTTTAATCTTAAAAGGCAAAGATTTTTCAATGTCTTCTTTTTGTTTTTTAGCCTTACCAGAGATGACTCTCGCACCTTCCATAATATCTTTAACTTTTGTTGTTATAGATTTTGGAGTGATATTATTTTCAGTATTATATTTTTCTTGGATGGCTCGTCTTCGGTCAGTTTCAGCAATTGCTCTTTCCATAGAGCCAGTCATTTTGTCTGCATAAAGAATTGCCTTGCCTCTTAAATTTCTTGCAGCCCTTCCAATGGTTTGGATCATTGTAGTTTCTGATCTTAAAAATCCTTCTTTGTCGGCATCTAAAATTGCCACCAAACTTACCTCAGGAATATCTAGGCCCTCTCTTAATAAATTAATACCAACTAATACATCAAACTTACCAATTCTCAGATCCCTAATAATTTCTACTCGCTCAACCGTATCAGTATCCGAATGCATATACCTTGCTTGGATTCCATTCTCATTTAAATAATCAGTCAGGTCCTCTGCCATTCTTTTTGTAAGGGTTGTGATAAGAACCCTCTCCTTCATGGCAACTCTTTCATTACATTCACCAATCACATCATCTATTTGAGTAGTGGCTGGTCGTATTTCTACATCTGGATCTGTTAATCCTGTTGGTCTGACGAGGAGTTCTACTAAGTTATCTTGGTGCTCTTTCTCATATCGACTAGGTGTTGCTGAAACATAAACTCTTTGAGATGCTAAAAGCTCCCATTCTTCGAACTTTAAGGGCCTGTTATCCATAGCTGATGGCAGTCTAAAGCCATATTCTACAAGGGTTTCCTTCCTTGACCTGTCACCTTTGTACATTGCTCCTATTTGTGGGACAGAAACATGAGATTCATCTATAAAAACAATGGCATCTTTAGGCAAATAATCAAATAAACATGGTGGTGATTGACCAGGATTTCTTCCTGACAGATATCGAGAGTAATTTTCAACTCCCTGACAATACCCAAGCTCTCTCATCATCTCAATATCATAATTAGTTCTTTCTTCTAATCTTTGCGCCTCTACTAATTTATTTATGGATCTTAAATAGTCTAAACGTTCTTTTAATTCTTCTTTAATACTATCAATGCAATTAAGAACAGTTTCTTTTGGAGTAACATAATGAGTTTTTGGGAAGATAGTCGCTCTTGGTACCTCTTTTAAAATTGCTCCAGTTAAAGGATCAAACCAGGATAGTTTTTCTATTTCGTCTCCAAACAATTCAATTCTCAAGCCCTCACTATCTGAGTCTGCAGGATACACATCAATAGTATCTCCTCTTACTCTAAACGTTGCCCTTCTAAAATCTAAATCATTTCTTGTGTACTGCAAAGATGAAAAACGTCTTAACAAATCTCTTTGATTAATTATGTCGCCTCTATCAAGATGAACTACCATTTTTAAATAGGACTCAGGAGCGCCTAGTCCATATATAGAAGATACAGTTGCTATTACGATAGTATCTTTTCTTTCTAAAAGCGCCTTGGTTGCAGACAAACGCATTTGTTCAATATGCTCATTAATAGATGCATCCTTTGCTATATATGTATCAGAGGTCGGGACATATGCTTCGGGCTGATAATAATCATAGTAAGAGACAAAATATTCAACAGAGTTCTCAGGAAAGAAATCTCTAAACTCTCCATAGAGCTGAGCAGCTAATGTTTTATTGTGAGCCATGATAATTGCAGGTCTTTGAGTTTCCTCAATTACCTTAGCCATGGTGTATGTTTTACCCGATCCCGTTACCCCTAAAAGGGTCTGATGGAGCAATCCATCACCTAATCCTTCAGCCAAACTTTTGATAGCATCAGGCTGAGATCCAGCTGGTTCAAAATTAGATACAACCTTTAGTGATTTTGTCATTTACTTATCTATTAAAAATTACTTATAATGCACATCCGCGTTCCCGAATAGCTCAGCGGTAGAGCAGTTGACTGTTAATCAATTGGTCGTTGGTTCGATCCCAACTTCGGGAGCCACTTAAGCTCTTATTGTACATTCATGATCATAAATTTCTTGATCAATTTATAAATATTATCTCTCGTAGTACCAAATGAAGATTCTAGCTGTTGTTTTGTATAAGATTCATTTGCAGGGTCTTCATTCATCCAATGCAGGCTTTTAGCACTATGCGGTATTACTGGGCATACTTCTTCCGCACACAACGTAATTGCAAAATCTAAACTATCAATAAAACTCTTATCTAGATCCTCGGTAGACTTTGAATATTGATCACGAATATCTATTCCTATTTCATCCATAGCTATCACAGCATGAGGATGAACTTCTCCTGAGGGAATTGAGCCAGCGCTTTGTATATTATGCTCACTTCCAAGCATAGATTTAGCCAGTCCTTCGGCGATCTGGCTTCTAGCTGAATTAGCAACGCATAAAAAAAGTATGTTCATTGTTCTTGATTGAGGATTACGTAAATTAAGAGTATCTTATAGTTAGGGAGAGTTATCAATATAGTGAAGGAACAATTTACTATCAAATCAATGCTTAGAGGCTTGGATGGCAAGCTGGGCGAGGATGACTATACTGAGCCCTTAGAAATCTTAGTTCATTCATTAAACAAGCATAATAAATTTAATCCATTTGGAAAAATTGCATTCAATCATCAGCTAAAAAGTAGATTAAAAACTAGAAAACATCTCAATCAATTACATCTATCCAAAACATTTCCAGATCCTGCTGATCCTGTCTTTGTAATAGGTCTTCCAAGATCAGGAACAACCTTACTATTTAATCTACTCTCTCTCGATGAGTCATATAGGTCACCGCAATATTGGGAAATAATGAACCCCTTCCCGCTTGCAAAAACATTAAAAGAAAAAAATAAAAAAATAAAAAAAGTAAATAGAGATTTAAGAATTGCAAAGACATTAATTCCAAAATTAAAGAGCCTTCATACCATAAGAGCTGAAACTCCGGAGGAATGCGAACAAATAGCAACCATGAATGTAAGAAGTTTTGTATACCTATGCATGGCAGATGTTCCAGAATATGTAGATTATTTAAAAGATTGTAATTTTAATTCTGTGTTTGAGTGGCATAAAAAGTTTTTCCAAGTTCTTGAGCTGAATGGCAGACCCCAAAGATGGCTTCTTAAAGACCCTAGTCACATAGGACACCTTCCAGAGATACTTCATACCTATCCTAATGCTAAGTTTATTCATATTCATAGAGACCCTATTGAATCTGTAGGTTCGTTCTGTAGCTTAACAAAAAATATACGATCAGCATTTTCTAAAAAGGTTAGTGCCGAGGACATAGGTGCAACAGTGATAGATTTTTGGATGCATAATTTAAATAAAGGTATTGAATATAGAAAGAATATTTCTTCTCATAATATTGTTGATATTAGCTATCAAGATTTTATTAAAAGCCCTTTAGATCATATTAAGAATTCATATGCTCATTTGGGTTTTGATATGACAACCAAAACTGAGAATGATATCCAAGAATATATTTCTCAAGATAGAAATAGATCTATGAGTTCTCATAACTATTCATTGAATGAATTTGGCTTAACAGAGAAAAAAGTGAAGGATCAATTTAGAGACTACATGCTTAACTATGATTTTTAATGATAAAATCAAACTTTTAAATTTAAAGCTTAATCTGTGAAAACTAACAAAATATTAAAACTAGCTCTGTGCTCTTTTGCTCTAGCATTTGTTCTTAATTCTTGTTCTCAAAAAACTGATGAAGCTGAAGTGCCAATTATCGAGGAGACGAGCATGACACAAGTAACTATTAAAACTTCTATGGGAGATATACATCTTGAATTAGATGGAGAAAAAGCCCCTATCACTGTTGAAAACTTTAAGACAATAGCTGGATCTGGTTATTACGATGGAACTATTTTTCACAGAGTAATTAATGGATTTATGGTCCAAGGCGGCGGCTTAAATGCAGATATGAGCAATAAATCTAGTGGCACTGCCCCAATTCAAAATGAAGCAAACAATGGGCTAGCAAATGATCGTGGAACTGTTGCTATGGCAAGAACTATGGAACCACATTCTGCTACTGGTCAATTCTTTATCAACCACAAAGATAATGGATTCCTCAATCATACTGGTGAAAACGCACAAGGCTGGGGATATGCCGTTTTTGGTAAGGTAACTGAAGGTATGGATGTTGTTGATGCTATTGCGGATGTTGCAACAGGATCATCTGGTGGACATCAAGATGTACCTTTAGAGGTTATTACTATTGAATCGGTAACTGTTGCTGAATGAAGCCACGCTTTATATCAGATTTACATCTAAGCGAAAAACACCCTGAACTTACTCAAGCCTTTTTTACATTCTTAAACGAATCAAAAGAGGCTTGCACTCATCTATTTATCCTAGGCGATCTTTTTGAAACCTGGATTGGAGACGATGACGACCTTCCTCTTCATAGAGAAATAAAACAAGCCCTTCTCTCTTTTACAACCAATGGCCCTGAAACTTTCTTTATGCATGGCAATAGAGACTTTTTAGTTGGTGAATCATTTGCAAAAGAGACAGGCATAACCATCCTTCCTGATCCTTATACATTAGATATTAATGGTCAAAACGTAATCCTTAGTCATGGTGATTTTTTATGTACTGATGACCAGGACTATATTAATTTTAGAAATCAAGTTAGAGAAGAAGACTGGCAAATTAACTTTTTAAATAAGACTCTTGATGAGCGAAAACAAATTGCAGCAACTTTAAGAGAAGACAGCAAAGAAGCAACCTCAAAAAAATCAAATGCTATAACCGATGTTAATAATCAGTCAGTTGAAGATTTTATTAACAAGCATCAACCTCACCTTTTCATTCACGGTCACACACATAGACCGAATATTCATGATGTTGGTAACTCAAAAAGAGTTGTTCTTGGAGATTGGGGAGATTATGGTTGGCTTCTCACTATCAATGAGCAAGAATTTAACTTAGAAAAATTTTCTATCGCCTAGTTATAGGTCTTATCAATAAACCAATAATTAAAAAAATGAGGCCAAGCAATAGTCTTGGGTCTCCTAAGTAAAGCCGATTCTCTACAGGAAAGGCTATTGTTTTTTCTAATGCTGCAATCTTATATTTATGTTTGCTGTTCATCTTTGGATGGGTCACTATCTCTAAAAAAGCTCGCCTACTTTTATATCTTATTAACGCAGCTGTCTCCCAAACCTCTGCATTTTCTATACCGACTAAATCCATAGAATCATTAACCGCACTGCCCATATAAGCTGGATGCGATGCTCTTTTTAAAAGTTCACCATACATATGTTCCATATACTCATTCATAAGCACATCTGGCGATTCTTCTGACACCGTCCCGTCTGGAAAAGTTGGATTTTCAGACATATCAATCACATTAATCATTATGAATTGCTTGCCTGAATCTTCTTCCATAAATTTTTGAAGTAACTCTTTTATTCGAGGCTCTAAAACACGACCGTCTTTTAATGCATTGCTTTCAAATTTATTTGCATAATATTCAATTTCATCATCAGTTAGTTTACCGCCTAGGTCTGTGTACCAAATAAAAAAAGATGAATAAATAACTAGTAAAGAAATCCAAACTTTCATAATTATTTATTTCTCTTATTTGCTACGGATAGTAAAAATACTATTGCTGTTATTCCAAAGGCTACTGGCGCCCCATCTATTCCAGGCGTACTATCTGTTGTATAAGTTCCTATCATCCCAACGTCAACTCTAATGAGAGGATAAACAAATAATCTTATACCCCAGTCAATAAGCCAAAATACATTCATTAAAGGGATAAGAGATTTATATTTAAAAACAACCACCCAACAGACAAGACAAAAAAGAAGCTCTGATGCACCCCATAAAGAAAAAAATCTATAAATAACCGGCATAGGGTCTGGATCGCCAGTTAAAACTACAAAGTTTGCAATCCCATGTAGACCCCAAGATTCAAATAACATGTGAACTATAGATCGCCAAGTCATTAATGCTGTGAATAATATGAATGCCCATACAGCAATCTTGGGGCTATTGAGCTCATTATTAGCTACCCTAGGTAGCACTTTAGAAAAGTTAAACATATAACTATCTTACACAAAATTATCCCAATACAGTGACTAGAATTCTGCACATCTATTGATAAATAAAAAAGATATTGTCGCCATTTAATTTATACTGTATATTTATACAGTATTTAAAAATCCTTATGAAAGTTAACTATATCGGAAAAATTTCTGAAGAAAATCTGCCGGCAATATTTGTCCCTTATTTTCTTGAGTCTGTGCATGCAGGGTTCCCCAGCCCTGCAAGCGACTATATTGAAAGTCCGATAGATTTAAATAAGCATCTCATAAAAAATGGAGCAGCTACCTTTTTAGTTAGAGCTCAAGGCCAATCTATGCTTGGCTCTGGGATAACCGATCAAGCAGTTTTGGTTGTTGATAGAAGCATCAAACCGACTCATAACAGTATAGTAGTTGCATCTATTGATGGTGAGTTTGTTTGTAAGCGTCTAAAGCTAAAGCCAAAAATGTGTTTGATGCCCGATAATCCTGACTACCCTCCTATCTTTATTAACCATGGACAAGAACTAGAAATAGTAGGAACCGTAACAGCAGCAATTAATAAATTCTAATGGCGCTCGCCCTTGTAGATTGCGAAAGCTTTTATGCTTCATGTGAGAGGATCTTTCGTCCTGATCTAAAAAACATCCCAATAGTAGTTCTTTCTAATAATGATGGTTGTGTTATTGCCAGAAGCACAGAAGCAAAAAAAATGGGCATCGGCATGGGAGTTCCATGGTTTAAAGTAAAAAAAGATTTCTTGGCTATGGGAGGTCAAGTATTTTCATCAAATTTTACTTTTTATGGCGATATGTCTGCCAGGGTTATGAATATTTTAGAAGGCTTTGTTCCAGAGGTTGAAATCTATAGCATTGATGAGGCCTTCTTAGGGTTAGATTCTTTAGAAGAGCATTACAATTTGTATGACTTTGGTTGCCATATGAGAGGTTTAGTTAGGCAATGGACCGGAGTCCCTGTTCGAATTGGTATAGCTCCAACAAAAACTTTAACCAAAATAGCATTGAATGAAATCAAAAGATTAAATATACCAACAAAGGTTCATCAGATTTCTACAAGGCAGGAAATTAGACAAGCTCTTGTAAATACTCCAGTGCATGAGGTATGGGGGGTTGGTAGAAGGCTTACTGAACATCTCAACAAGGCCAAGATAACTAATGCTCTACAGTTAGCAGAAGTTGATCCTCAGCATATTAAACGTAAATTTAATGTTGTTCTAGAACGAACTGTTAGAGAGCTTAGAGGTCAAAGGTGTCTTAATATTGAAGATAATATTTCAGCTAAAAAACAGATTGTTGTTAGTAGAAGTTTTGGCACTAGGGTCACTGACCTAAAAACTCTAAGGCCTATTGTGAGCAACTTTGCTGTAAGAGCTACTGAAAAACTAAGACATGAAAAACAAAAATGTTCTCAAGTTTCTGTCTTTGTAAGAACCAGTCCATTTAGTGATCACAAGCCCCAGCACAGGGGCTATAAAACTATAGAACTTTTTACCCCAACTAATGACACTAGAGATATTTTGATGGCGACCAAGCAAGCTCTCTTACCTATATTCAGATCCGGATACGACTATGCAAAAGCAGGAATTCTTTTAAGCAGATTTACTAATGAAACTACTAAACAATATTCTTTATTTAAAGACCCTAATGAGCCCAAGGAAAACTCAAAATTTATGGAATACATCGACCAACTCAATACCTATGAGACACAGATTTATTTTGCATCACAGAATACAAAAAGCTGGTCTCCTATGAAACAAAATATGACTTCACCAAAGTACACTACCAGCTGGTATGAGTTGCCAGTAGCAGATTAAATCTAGTAACAATTTAATTGTAAATACGAATGATTATCATAACAATTATCATTAAATATTTACCTTATATCAGTAGTTTAC
>ERZ1047472.1307-NODE-1307-length-19660-cov-4.082326_pt1 | contig 19660 bp, 8 predicted proteins | sample MGYA00383095_ERZ1047472 | MGnify/ENA primary metagenome ERZ1047472 (study PRJEB29581, sample SAMEA5548365) | metagenome | biome: marine; feature: coastal; material: water | depth 1 m | study: Short-term variability in the microbial, nano- and picoplankton... | reverse complement strand
GTGTGCATCACCAAACGTATGGACAAATTCTCCTGGTTCTAAACCTACTTCTTGAGCTATCATAAGTGTCAGTAAGGCATAGCTAGGAATGTTGAAAGGAACACCTAAAAACAAGTCAGCACTTCGTTGGTAAAGTTGACAGCTTAATTTACCATCTGCTACATAAAATTGGAACATACAATGGCAAGGAGTCAGGGCCATATCCTTTAATTCCCCAACATTCCATGCATTTACGATGATTCGTCTGCTGTCGGGATTATTCTTCAGAGTGTCTAGTACATTTTGTATCTGATCTACAGTTTCACCACTTGGAGTTTCCCAGTTTCTCCATTGTTTGCCATACACAGGGCCTAAATCACCGTTTTCATCAGCCCATTCATTCCATATTTTCACACCATTATCGGTTAGATATTTGGTGTTTGTGTCGCCTTTCAAAAACCATAAAAGCTCATAAACTACGGACTTCCAGTGTACTTTTTTGGTGGTGATAAGCGGAAAAGATTTAGACAAGTCAAAACGAAGCTGACCTCCCAAAACGCTCTTCGTACCCGTACCAGTTCTATCTGTTTTTGTAGCTCCATTCTCGGATACGTACTTTAGAAAATCTTCGTATTGACTCATGATGGTACAAATCACGCTCATTGTGCCTAAAAAATTTTACTCTATTATTCGTCGTTACCAACAATATTTTAACTAGGTTGTTTAGTTTTGCGAAGTTTAAAAATTTAAAACAACCGAATGGCAGTAGCAGTAAAATTACCTAGAATGAGTGACACGATGGAGGAAGGAACAATTGTTTCTTGGTTTGTCAAAGTAGGTGATACAGTAAAGTCTAGTGAGATGATAGCGGACGTGGAAACGGACAAGGCTACTATGGAGCTAGAAAATTTTGAAAAAGGAGAAGTTTTATATCTTTATGAAGAAGGAGAAACAGTACCCGTAGAGACCGTAATAGCTATAATAGGGAAGAAAGGTGAAGATTTTCAGGATCTACTAAAAGCAAAACCTGCAGCAGCAGAGCCAGCTAAAGAAGAAACGGCCCCAGCTCCAGTAGCAGTAGTTACCCCTAGTGCACCTGCAGCAGTAAGTACTCCATCAACAGCAGCGAATACTTCTAATAACGGACGTGTATTTGCGTCTCCACTAGCCAAGAAAATGGCAGTGGATAAAGGGATAAACTTAGATACTGTGACCGGATCGGGTGACAATGGTCGTATCATAAAAAAAGACATAGAGAATTATACTCCTGGAGCAGCAGTAAGTGCTGCGGCAGTTGGAGTAGAGAGCTATGAGGACGTACCTGTTTCTCAGATGCGTAAGACGATTGCTAAGCGATTAGCAGAGTCTAAATTCTCAGCACCACACTTCTACCTGACCAAGGAGATAAAAATGGATGCAGTACTCGCGGCACGTAAACGTATGAACGAGTATGCAGAAAACAAAATCTCCATAAATGACATCGTAGTAAAAGCTGCAGCAGTAGCTCTAAAGAGTCATCCAAATGTGAATTCATCTTGGCTAGGAGATAAAATCAGAAGAAACCACCACGTACACATAGGAGTAGCGGTAGCCATAGATGATGGATTACTCGTACCTGTGGTACGTTTTGCAGATAGCAAATCTCTTTCTCAGATTGGAGCAGAGGTAAGAGACCTTGCTGGCAAAGCAAAAACGAAAGAACTTAAACCACAGGATTGGGAAGGAAATACATTTACGATCTCAAACCTAGGAGCATTTGGTATAGATGAGTTTACGGCTATTGTAAATCCACCAGATGCGTGTATCCTAGCTATAGGAAGCTCTAAAGAGACTATCATAGTAGAAAAAGGCGAAATGAGACCAGGTCACGTAATGAAAGTTACCTTGAGTTGTGATCACAGAGCGGTAGACGGTGTTACAGGAGCTAATTTCCTTAAGACCTTTGCTGAACTTCTAGAAGAGCCAGTAAGACTATTGGTTTAAGCATCACTAAAACAACATTGAAAAGCCCAATTCTCATGAGAGTATTGGGCTTTTTTATGGAAGCATGAAGCGAGAGAAATCGAGGTTTTTATCTATGGCTTTCTAAAAGGTTATTCAAGGCAGATTTAAGTCTTTACTTTTACAGAGATTCTATACATTTGCCAACTACATAAATTGGTTAACCAATTTATTCTGATTAATTAATAATGAAAAAGCATTTACAGCACATCCTTAGCCTTTTGGCAATCTGTTGCACAATGTCCGTTGCTGGTCAAGTTTCGGTTCCTTCAGACTTGATAAAGAATTGCAATCAGTGGAAAATTACATATCCGACTGGTAAAGAGGATAAAACTTTATGTAATGAACCGAACAATGAATATTTCTATGTAAACACTGCTGGAGATGCGATTGTGTTTCGTACTCCAATAAGAAGTAGCAATGCCACTACGCCTAACTCTAGCTACATACGCTCGGAGCTCAGAGAACGAACCGCCAATGGCAATTCGGATATTTACTGGAAGACCGCAGGGACTCATATGGTTTATGTAAAACAAGCCATAACTCACTTACCCATGAACAAACCTCACCTGGTAGCCACACAGATACATGGAAATAAAGATGACCGGATAGATGATGCAATGGTGTTAAGATTGGAAGACTCTCACTTATTCCTTTCATTCAATGGAGGTAAATTAAGAAGAGACGTTACGGTTAAGTCCAACTATTCATTGGGAACGATACATGAAGTTATTTTTCTGGTAGTAGACGGGAAGCACTATTGCTATTACTCAGAAGATGGAAATTTGCTAAATGCGTACAATAAGGACTCAGCAGATTCATACCTCATAAAAGATGGTCCCAATGATTTCGTTATGGATAAAAGCTATGGTGAGGCGTATTTTAAAATAGGGAACTACACGCAGAGCAATGCCGACAAAGAGGGTACTGATACTGGAAACCCTAACAATTATGGGGAAGTATTGGTATATGATTTTGAAGTAGAGCACGGAGCAGTAAAATTTACGGTCCTATCGTTATCTCCAGCTAATGTAGCTTTTGTGGTCGGCAGCAATATACAACTGGCTGTAGCGAAGATTCCGACGGATGCAACTGAAAATATAGATGTAAGTTTTACAAGTAGTGATAGTACTATAGCTAGTGTAGACTCCAAAGGTCTCGTAACGGCAATACTAGAAGGAACAGTAAGCATAATCGGAAGAACGGATGACGGTAGATTCATAGGTAATAGTACAATTACGGTGGTGGGTGAGCCCACAGGGCCCAATCTAGCGTTGAATAAACCAATATCTGGAACAGGCACCCATGATGCAGATAATGAAGTAGCCAACTTGGTAGACGGACTTACGTCTAAAAGGTGGTCGGTCTTAGGATTTCCTCAGTCTGCCACAATAGATTTAGGGGCAGTTTATAGCATCGGACGAACTGAAACCAGTTGTTACAAGGATAGAGACTATCAATACATGGTATCTGTGGCTAATGAAGAATCTGGTCCGTACACACAGATAGTGGACAGATTCAATAACAGCACACTTGGTAGTGTTAGAAATCCAATTATAGATGTGTTTCCAATAGTAGAAGGACGGTATATTCAAATAACAGTGACTGGTGCCCATACTTACACAGGCTCGTGGATGAGTCTATTGGAATTTCGTGTATTTGGCGGCTCAGAAACTTCCAATCTAAAGGAGATAGGATCAATAGATGAACCGATAACAATTTGGCCAAATCCAGCGGGGAATACTATCAACTTTAATGCAAGCAAGGGTTTCCAATTACTAGAGGTGTATGACCAATTGGGTAAATTGGTGATGAATCAAACACTAGAAGGCACATCTGTAGACATCTCTAAGCTAAATCCTGGGTTGTATGTTTTTAAGCTCTCGGGTAAGAATGGTGCGGTTAGTGAGCGTGTCTTTAAGAGGAAATATTGATCATTTCTTATTTTGCCATATAACCGTTGGGCGGAGTATTATACTGTTTGAGTCATAAACAGAGATTATACTTTAATCAATAATAACACGCCTCATACGAATACCGTTTCGATTTAAAACACAACCTTTGTTGCTCAAAAATGTCTTTCGCCCAATTAATAGAAAATAACGAAGTCCTTTTACTGTTTATCGTAATATCTCTTGGCGTTCTAGCCGGCTCTATAAAAATCAGAGATAAGTCAATTGGGGTTTCTATGGTGCTATTTGTAGGGCTGATTGTAGGTAGCTTAAACCCTAATTTTCACATTTCTCAAATAATATTGGTCTTAGGTCTATCCATTTTTTTATATTCAATCGGCCTAAACTCAGGACCCATATTTTTCCAATCGTACAAGAAAAATGGAATGCGAGACATCTTGTTTTCGCTCAGCACCATAGTCTTAATTGCCTTATTTGCCGTCGGACTTTGGCAACTTTTTGGGTTTGATGTGGCATCGCTTACTGGCATCTATGCTGGTGTTAGCACTAATACGCCAGCATTTGCTGCCGTTTTAGAACACATTCAAAAAACAGGAGGTGCTGGTACAGAAATGAGTCATCTAGTGGTGTCTTACACTCTAGCCTATCCTATTGGTATCATTGGGAGTATGCTGGGTATTGTGCTCATGCAGCAATGGCTCAAAGTAGATTTCAAGAAAGAATACAAAGAGCTTAGAACTCAGTTTCCTCTAGACAATAATCTCACAAGCATCGCCCTGGAGATAACCAAAGAATCAGTAGATGGGTTGTCAGTAAGAGAGTTTTTGCAAGGCAAAAACTGGAATTTAAAATTCGGGAGAATATGGAAAGGTGATAGCGTAAGTCTTGCCAATTGGGACACTACATTTTCACTAGGCGATAGAGTGATGCTTCTAGGCTCAGAAGATGATGTAAAAGAGGCTATGGGGGCATTGGGTACAAAAGTAAAAACGAACGTAATCTATAATAGAGAAGAGTATGATACACGTAGAATATTTCTCTCTAACCCGAAGTTAGCTGGGAGAACACTAGCATCACTTGATCTTCCTCAGAAATACAATGCACTAATTACTCGTATAAGACGAGGAGACAATGATATGATGGCTAATGGATCTACGGTGCTTGAGTTGGGAGACAGAATTAGGGTAATAGCCTCTAGAGACGACCTTCCTAAACTTTCAAGTTATTTTGGTGATAGCTACCAATCTAGCAGCCAGATTAACCTGATTCCTTTCGGGTTTGGGCTAGTCTTGGGTCTATTATTAGGTACAGTTAATATTCCGATATGGAACGGGCTACATATCAACCTAGGTTATGCAGGTGGTCCTCTCGTTGTGGGATTAATACTTGGAGCTCTCAAAAGAACAGGTCCTATTCTTTGGACCATGCCCTATAGCACATCAGTAGTATTGAGGCAGTTGGGACTTATGTTTTTACTGGCATTCATTGGGGTAAACAATGGTGCGGTATTTATGGATAGCTTGAGTTATGAAAGCATGAAACTTGTTATGGCCGCCGTTTTCTTGAGTATTTCTTCGGCACTGCTCATTCTATTTGTAGGGTTTAAAATAGCTAAAATACCATTTTCCTTGTTGATGGGTATGGTGTCAAATCAGCCGGCAGTAATTGATTTTGCCAATGAGAGAACAAAGAGTAAAATACCACAAATGGGATATGCACTAATACTACCTATAGTTCTGATAATGAAACTACTAATCACACAAGTGATGTATGTTCTTCTTTCTTAGTATCCCGTTTTATATTTTGATTTATGGAAAGAAAGAAGCGGTCATAAATTCTATAAAATGTCATTTGCATATTAAAAAATTATAGTATAAACTTGCAAAGCCTTTCAGGCAATTCTCAAGAAATTTTCCAAATTTTTCTAGATACAGTTAAACTATACAATTCTTAACAACACACATGTACGATATTCTTTCATTAGGGGAGATGGTTCTACCAGAACTTCGCAAAATTGCTGACACTTATGAAGTTCCTCACAAGGGGCTAAAGAAGCAGGATCTAATATACAAAATACTTGATTTTCAAGCAGTTAATCCTGAAAAATTTATGCAAGCTAAAGTAGAATCTAAGGCTCCAGCCAAAACATCACCTGCAGCCCCAAAACCTGCAAGAGTTAAAAAGCCTGCACCGGTAAAAAAGGTAAAAACAGACGACGCTACTGCAACTCCTAATGCAGAAAAGTCGGATATAAAAAATCCGAATAGGGACAAAAAGCGACAGCCTAGACCAGAGAAACCAGAGAGACCAAGAAAGCAAGAACCTCGCAAACCCGAAGGTGATAGCAAAGACACACCTGCAGACTCGGCTAACAATAGAAATGAGCGTATAAGTAGGGAGGAAAGATTGACTAAGAAACAGAGTAACAATCCAAATGCGAATAAACCAAACTCAAACAATCCAAATCAGCATAAGCAACTAACTCCAGAAGAGAAAGAAGCTAGGGATAAGGAGCGTGCAGAGCGTGACGCCGAGAGGGCAGCAAGAGATGCTGAACGAAAAAAGGCAGAAGAAGTGAAACGAGCGAAGAAGGAAGCAGAAGAGAAGTTAATCAACTACTTGGAGCTTGAAGGTATAGTGACTACACAAGGTGTTTTAGAGGTGATATCTGATGGATATGGTTTTCTTAGATCTTCGGATTATAATTACCAACCATCTCCAGACGATGTATACATAGCTCCGAATCAAATTCGTCAAAACGGCTTAAAAACTGGAGATGTAGTAAGAGGAAGTATTCGTCCTCCAAAAGAAGGCGAAAAGTACTTTGCACTTATCAAAATATTAGGTATCAATGGAAGAACAGTAGAGTTTGTAAAAGACAGAGTAGCATTCCATCACCTTACACCACTTTTCCCAGATGAGAAATTCAACCTAGAATATAAGTCTGACAATTATTCTACGAGAATAATGGACATAATCTCACCTATAGGTAAGGGACAGCGTGGACTTATAGTGGCACAACCAAAAACAGGTAAGACTAACCTTTTGAAAGATGTAGCTAATGCAATATCTGCAAACCATCCAGAGGTGTACATGATTATCTTACTTATAGATGAACGCCCAGAGGAGGTTACAGATATGGCCAGAAATGTAAAAGCGGAAGTAGTAGCATCAACGTTTGATGAGCCAGCAGACAAACATGTTAAATTGGCCAATATAGTATTAGAAAAAGCTAAAAGACTGACAGAGTGTGGTCATGATGTAGTTATACTTCTAGACTCTATCACTCGTCTTGCTAGAGCATACAACACCGTACAACCAGCCAGTGGTAAAATACTAAGTGGTGGTGTAGATGCCAATGCACTTCAGAAGCCTAAGCGTTTCTTTGGAGCTGCACGTAACATTGAGAATGGCGGATCATTAACTATCATAGCAACTGCCCTAACTGAGACTGGATCTAAGATGGATGAAGTAATCTTTGAAGAGTTTAAAGGCACCGGTAATATGGAACTACAATTAGATAGAAAACTTTCTAATAAGCGAATTTACCCAGCTATTGATATTGTTTCATCTAGTACGCGTAGAGAAGACTTATTATTGGATAAAATGGTACTTCAAAAAATGTGGGTTATGCGAAATCACTTGGCAGACATGAATCCAGAAGAAGCAATGAGCACTATGCTCAACTATATGAAAGGCACTAAGAATAATGATGAGTTCTTAGTGAGTATGAACGGATAGGTTTAAACAATTTTCAGAAAAACAGAGCATAGGCAAGTAATTGCTTCTTGCTCTATTTTTTTTGACTAAAATTCACCAGCTGTTTTTGCTTAAACACCTTTTAGCTGATTAGTATTATCTAATTAACGTAACCGTGCCGGTATAGGTATATACTTCATCATTCAAAGCAGTCACCTTGAGAGCATAGGCATACACATCTTGTTGAGCAGGTAGACCTTTGTACGTTCCATCCCATTGTTCTTCTTTTTTGATGCTTTCAAACATTATCTCACCCCACCTATTAAATATGATTAGTTCCATCTGTTTTTCTCCGCTAATGATCGCGTGGAACCCTTCATTTTTTTCTGGGCCTGCACCGTCGGGCACGAAGGCATTGGGAACATAAACGATAAGGTCAGGACCTATCTCAACGGTATAAGAGAAAGTGTCTGTACATCCAAAGTTTGTAGTAACTCTAAGAAGAACAGAATAAGTACCTGTATCTGGAGGATAGACGTATGGAGGATTTTCTAGTGTAGAGGTATCTATAATTGAGTTCCAGTCTCCAAAATCCCATTCATTTAAGACAATCCTACTACCCAATATGTCATCTACAACACTTTCGTTATTGAAGAAGAATCGAGGTAGAGCTGCAGTAGTGAAGTTGTTCGGATTAGGAACAAAACTAGCTACGGGAATAGGGTATACGTCTACAGTAGAATTGATTGTAGTATCACATCCTTTGTCGGAAGTTACCACTACAGATATAATAGATTGTCCATCTTGGTTATAGGTAGCAGAAGCCGCACTCGCAGTAGAAGTGGATCCTTCTCCTAGGTTCCAATCGTAAAGTGAAGTAGCAGGGTCTACGGTATTGTTAAACTGTACATCAAAATCAGAGCTTACAGGATTACAACCATTAGGGTTACTATTAGTTAATCTTACATCAGGAATAGGGTTCACGATAACATCAAAGAAATCATCGATAGCATTACAGGCAGCTAATCCAGCAGCGGCAGTAATTATTCTAAAAGTATCTGAGCTATAATTTTGCAAGTTAAGCGTGAGTATTTCATCAGCTATATCAGAGTGAGTAGACACACTCATTCTGTTTTGGTTACCAAAAGCATTATTTGTGAACCAGCTTATACCGTTGTGATTGGTGCCCGTAATGTTGTAATTAATGTCAACGGTGGTTTGAGACATTTGTCTACAGAACACCGTATCATTAGGAGTGTTGAGGGAAGGGCTAGGGTCTATTCTACCGATAGTAGAGTCTACATTCTTACAGCCCGTCACAGGATTAGTGTAGTTGTAATAGATAGATAAATCTTGAGCTTGCACTGTTCCACTTCCAGGACTAAAAGCACTGCCTACCAAAGCAGTAGGGTCATCACAACTCCATATTCCCCCAGCAGGGCTAGCGGTCAATGGTTGATCACTTTCTGTTTCACAGAATGCGGTACGATTTCCAACAAATGGGTCAATAGAAGGTTGTGGTAGAGGATTTATCGTAATTGGTATAAAATTCTCTGCAGGACAACCGGTAGCAATGTGATAGTACCTCAACATCCAAGTGTGAGCAGCATTATCATTTAAACTATTCAATGTATTGATGGTGTCCCCAACGATACCGCCTAGGCTATTTCCTGCACAGGATTCAAAACCCAGAGAGTCATAACAACTCCAAGTACCGCCACTTATATTGATACTAGTAAGCGTATCCAATTCTATTTCTCCTTCATCAAAGCAAAGATCTCGGTTACTGTTAAATACGATTTTAGGCACCCTCCATATTATAACAGAAGTAGTGTCTACTGCTTTACATCCTTTTTCGTTTGTGTATCTAAATTCAAGGATTAAAGTGTCCTTATCAGGGTTTTGTATGGTGTATCGAGTTTCGTCTATGTTTAACCAGTAATCAGGAGCAAATTGGGAGCCTCTATTTTCTAGGATATTTCCAATAAAATTATTGTTATTACTATCCAGACATATCCAAGAAGGACTACCAAGAGAGGTGTTTGCTGGGCTTATTACTACGTCATCATCTAGGCGAATACTTCCTATGTCTTGACAGTAGTTTTGCTCTTGTAGTATTAGATTAGGAAGACTGTTTACAGTTATAAGTATAGAGTCAGTTTGTACACACAAGGTACTTGGTTCCATAAAGGTGTATACCGCATTTACATCTATTTTCTTAGCAGGTGCTGCAATAAGGTCGCAGGCGTCACTGGTATTAAAAACATTGCTAGATATTAGACTAGGATTAGAAGTGCAGGTCCACCCTCCAGTAGAAGGATTTCCAGTAGGAGCAACAATAGAGAAGCTAAGTGAAATATCTCCATAATCACAACAGACATCCTGATCGGGCCCGAGGGTCACTATGGGCAAAGCATTGACAAACATCTCGGTTGTATCATCGTCAAAACAAGTTACACCTTGTTGAGTTACAGTTAGCTCAAGTCTATAGGTACTATCCATATCTGCAGTTAGCTCATAGGTCTTGTCAAACCCAAGGATACTAGTAGCTCCTGAGGATGTAATATTGGACCATCGATAGAATCCGCTGACACCACTGACCATAGAGTCCAGTCCGTTACCGCTTATAATATAGAGGTCTTTGGCACATAGGGTTTGGTCTGGTCCTGCATTGGCGGTCACAGTGTCGTTTACCCACAGGAACAAAGTGTCTGTGTCGGCACATTGAAGGCTATCGTATACTCGGATTACATATTCGCCACGCATATTAATAGTGACACTGTCCTCATAGCTAAATGGGATGGAAGAGCCATTAAAGTACCATTCCTTGTAGAGTGTATCACCTTGCAATAAGGTATCTCCCGCAATAGGGTCTACCCAATAGGCAGTGTCCAGATTAGGAATAATCTGAATACTATCATACGAACAGATACGTGGATCAGGCGGGAGTACCGCTAGAGGATTGGCTTTTAGGAATACTTGAACAGTATCCTCAGAAGTACATCCAGATGCATCCGTGATAAAAATACTCACTGCAGTATCGTAAACTACGTTTTGCACGGAGAGTAAGAATGTGTCTTTGGTATCAGAGGCATTGGAAGTAACATTGTTTAAGAAATCTCCATCATCAGTAACACCCATGGTACTCCATTGGTAAACAACAGGAGGGGTGGTGTTACTTAGGTATGGTTCAAAAACAAGATCTGTTCCTGCACACACAAATGTGTCTTGACCGAGCGTTAGGTTGGCTTCGAGCAAAGGAGGGACAATAATAGTATCGTAATAGGTAGTAGGACAATTAATCGGGATATTATTAATATCGTGTTGAACAATGTACATGCCTCCTTGTCTAAAGAGAAGCGTATCGAATTGTTTAGTACTTAGGAAGTTACCCGTGCTATTGAACTTAGCAATTTTTTTATCAAATATGATGTTTCTATTGGAGTCAAGGATGGTCCACTGATAAGAAGGGTTCCCTTTAAACCCATCAATAGGATCACTTTCAAGAGCATATACTCCACAAGGAAGAGTATCTATAATACGTCCAGCTTCTGCACGTGGTTTTACTCTTACTCTAAATGAACGCACAGAAACCGCATTTAGCGGACAAGCATTGTCTTTGGCAGTGACGGTGAAAGAATAAGGCAAATCACTAGCAGTACCGGCACCAGGCGTCCAACAGAATTGACCCGTCTGGAGTCTTTGAGTAGGATTAATAATTGTAAATGTTGCCCCAGGAATACCTTTATTCCAAGAAGTGGTTACTGTATCTGGAAGAGCAGTGGTTCCACCTGGGGGAATAAACTGTATATCGTTAGTCGTGACATTAAAACAGATATTACTCCCTTCACAAACATTGTAGCTATAAGGTCCATTGACAATGGGCGGATTGTTGTCAGGACAGGACATCACGATAAACTGCATATCTCGCCGAGTCGTACCTATTTTTTGATAGACACCAAAAGTATCTTTACGCCATTCCACCATTTGTATGACGACAACCGCGACCTCTGAACAATTTGTAGGTGTGAAAATAATATCACCAGTTAAATTATCTAAACAAAGTCCGATAGGTGGATTTGCATTAGGATTACAATATGGAAATTGCAGAGTTCCAGGATAAAATGTTGAGATAGGGTTCAAATATGTACGTACAGAATTGTAGCTACATTCTAGATTTTGGCCTCTGTAAGCTTTTGCAAATGAGTATGAAATCGAGTCTCTCTCAGCTGTATCTATCGCTCCATTATTAAATGAATAAGATTGATTACAGCATAGTATTGCCACAGGGTCATTTGTAAGTACAGGAGAGCTATTGCACGGTGCTTTACACGAGTTAATCTCACAAGATGTATAAAATGTCTGTTGTTGTTGACCGGTTGTAATATCTGCACTACGCACAGATAGCTGCACCGATATTTCAAAATCGCAACATCCTGCAGTTATGGCTGAGCGGAGATCTACACTTCCTTCAAAGGTGTGTTTTTCAATACCAAACGGAAATGTACCGTTACATGGCTGGTCACATCTACTAGGCTCACCGCTGCAGGTAGGGGTAATGTCTACTATACCCGTTCTTGTAAGACTTATGTTACCCAGGTTTGACGTAGAAGATCCTGAGATACATGTTACTTTCAACGAAGTTGGAGCTGTGGCACTACTGGAGCAGTTTTCACTTGTACCACAATGTGGTGTCTGACCAAGAACATAACACCCATTGCAATCTCTATAAAAATTAAATATGATGTCATATACTCCGGCCGTATCGGTGCATACGTAAGAAATATCAGACCCCACAATATGGTCTGCTTTTACACTAGAAATAAGTGAGAATAAAATGAAAAGTATTAGCGAGGTTCTTTTAAAGATAGGATTCATATATAGTTACTAGACACTTATAATGGAGGATTTGTTGCTTTTACTTAATGATTTGGCTACTCCTTAATTTACAAATGTACATAAAGTATAATTCAGGCTTGAATATTTGGTAGCGGGTATGGTTGAGGACTATTTTAGGATAGGCAAAGACCAAATAGAGTGTTGTGCCAAAATGCAGTGTTTCTTTCAACGGTATTGAATACCTTTCTGTTTGTTGGTGGGTTTCTTAAAATGAAGGAACTGATGTATATCTGACTCAAAAACAGGTGAAGAGAAATAACAAGTTGGTTTATTGATTATTCTTCAGATTAAGAACATACAAATTTTGTTTATTCCTTACCTTCAATTTATCAGATATTCTGTGACCAGGCACCCAGAGCACTTCTTTTTCTGAACACAAGAGGGGTATAGTGTTTTTAGTATGCACATCAACTTTTTCATCAATAAAAAAGTCACTAAGAAGTTTGGTGCCAGACATACCAAGGGGTTGTATTCTGTCCCCTTCCTTCCATGTACGCAGAGTTAGAGGAAACAGGTCTTTGGATATTTCTACAGTTTCTTCCAATTTATAATTGTTGAATGCAGGAGATTTACACGAAGAAATAGTTAGCGAATAGTTAGCATAATCAAACCGACCATTTCCAACTATTTTTATTTCATCCACCAGTTTATTATTTAAGTCATTTACGTAAAGATACTTTCTGTCAACGATCAATTGGAAGGAATTGCTGGAAAACTCTTTACCACTTTCAGCATAGCAAGCATCAGCTATTTGTGAGCATTGATTAGGGTTAAAACCATATCTGTCTAAGATACGATACAAAAAAACATGTGGGTGTGGAAAACCTAAAACAGTGTTTTTTGGAATTTTAATTCTACCATTTTTTGAAGCTATGTTTTGATCAATCTCTTTAGAAATTAAAAAACCTAGAATGTCATTTTCCTCTTTGAGAAAAGTAATACTCTTATATGCCCGCTCCTCAAAATCAGGAAGTTCAGCTATGATGCTAGGCAATACTTTTTTGCGAAAAGTGTTTCTCAGATATTTCATACTCTCATTGGAACTATCATCCCTATAGGCCAAATTATTTATTTGGAGGTACTCCAATATTTCTTCGGAAGAGAAACACATCAACGGACGAATAATGTAATCTCTTCGTAGAGGAATACTACTCAAACCCTTTATGCCAGACTGTCTATATAGATTGATCATAAAAGTCTCCAACACGTCGGATTTGTGGTGTGCGGTGATCAACTTATCAAAGACTCCTTCGTTTTTGAGTTTTTCAAAATAAGTGTACCTAATTTTTCGAGCGGCATCTTGAACATTGGTTTTGTGTTCGGCCATATAAGCCGAGGTATCACTATTAGAAACATGCAGTGCAAGGCAGTAAGGCAGTGAATCAGCTAATTCTTCGACAAATTTTTGATCGGCATTGCTCTCAGCACCTCTTAGATTAAAGTTGACATGCACCATTATAAATGATACCTCCATCTCATTTAGCATATGTGCAGCACATACAGAATCCTTACCACCGCTTATTGCTAAAGCAATTTGGTCTGATTTATCGAACAATTGATGTTCATCGATGAAACTTTTTAGTTTTTGGAGCACGATGTTTGCACTTATACAAAGCAAACATAAAGTATAAGCCTAATTTTGTAGATTAAATTTTGAAATATATCATCACATATATCGTGATTTTCACGTCGCTCTATTCACTAGGACAAACAAACGAGCAAGGTGGGCAGACGAAAATAGAAATTTTGAGTGCAGACGAATTAGTGTACAATCAAGATTTAGGTCGTTTTCAGATTTGTAGAGGAAATGTACGGTTCAAGCAAGGCACCATGTTAATGGACTGTGATAGTGCACGGTTTTATGAAGAAGTGAACAAAATTGAAGCGTTTGGAGACATTTATATCCGTCAGCGTGACACCGTTGATCTTTGGGGTGGATATTTGGAATATGATGGTGATACTCGTTTGGCTAAAGTCTCTAAAAATGTCAGACTAACAGATGGTACAATGAAGCTTACCACGGATCTACTAAATTATGATATGATAAACAAGGTAGGTTACTACACTACTGGGGGAGACATAGAAAATGGTGAAGATAAGCTCAACAGCAGAAAGGGCACGTATTATACACGAAGCAAAGAGTTTTATTTCAAAGACAGCGTTCACCTCACCAATCCAGAGTACACCATGGACAGCGACACTCTGAGTTACAACACGCTAAGTAAGATTGCCACATTCTATGGACCTACATATATACGAAGCGAAGAAAACACTATCTATTGCCAGTATGGATGGTACAATACAGAGAAAGAAGTTTCTCAATTTAGTAAAGGAGCATATATAGAAGGCACCGAGAATAAGCTGCAGGCAGATAGTATGATGTATTATCGAAACACTGGTTTTGGGGAGGCATTTGGGAACATCAACCTCACAGACACACTAGAGGAATTGACTATAACAGGAGAATATGGTAGCTATGAGCGATTTCAGAAGACTACGCTCATAACCGGAAATCCAGTAGCCATCAAAAACTTTGATGGAGACTCTTTCTATCTGCGAGCCGATACTTTGTTGGACATGGCAGACACCTCTGCTAGTCAAATGCGAACACTTCGAGCTTACAGGAAAGTAAATGTGTACAAAAGCGATATGCAAGCTGTTTCAGACTCTATGGTTTATAACTTTTCCGACAGCACTATTGGCTTTTATACCAACCCTATCGTGTGGACGGATAGCAATCAAATAACTGGCGACACCATTCTTGTTTTTAGAAATCAAGATGGTTTAAAACGATTAGAAACATACAAGAATGGTTTCGTGATAGAACGAGATAGAAACGGATTTTACAATCAAATAAAGGGGAAGCACATAGAAGCGTTTTTTATAAATAGCAGATTAAAGCGTGTAGAAGTAGATGGCAATGGCCAAAGTATCTATTATGCACTCGAAGACAGCACACAATATGCGGGAGTAAACGATGTGTTGTGTGGGAATATGATATTAAACATAGATACCAATAACAGAATACGAACTATAAATTTCGTAAACAAACCAAAGGCTATATTCTATCCATTGGAAGATTTCCCTAAATCTAAAAGTAGGTTGCAGGGTTTTTCGTGGAACAATATCATAAGACCAAAGAAAGCTCATTTTTTAAAATAGGCTACCTTTGCACTAATATGTCAAGTACAATTTTACCTAAATTCAAGTCTGCGACCACCTTTAGCCGTGAACTTAGAGCCAATGTAGAGAAATACTTCAGAGAATCTAAGATATCAAAATTTGCTACCACAGGAATAAAAATCAAGGCAGCAGTATTACTTACTAGTTTCTTTGGAGCATATCTTGCAATTATCACTTTAGGTTTGCCCACGTGGTCTCTTCTGCTACTTTGTATAATCATGGGGCTTGCTAAAGCCGGAATAGGCATGGGTCTCATGCACGATGCTAATCACGGGTCTTTTTCTAAGAACAAAACGATCAACAAAATATTTGGGCACACAGCCGATATCTTAGGTGTGAGTTCTAGCAATTGGATAAATCAACACAACAAACTTCACCATACGTATACTAACATTTATAAGCACGACGAAGATGTTGATGGTAAAGGTTTATTCCGTTTTACAAAAGACGCTCCTAGAAAGAAAATGCATAAGTTTCAACATATCTATTGGGCATTTTTCTATGGTTTTCTTACCCTAGGTTGGTTTTTTGCAGATTTCACCAAATATGGTGATTATCGAAAAAGAGGGTTGAACAAGTCTGAAGGCATAGCGGCAGTGAAAGAGTTTGGAGAAATTATTCTTTTCAAGTTGATTTTCGTAACCTATATGATTGTGTTGCCAACGATCTTTTTGGACTTTGCATTTTGGCAAGTAATGATTGGGTTTGTTATTGTTGAATTTGTTTCAGGCTGGATACTAGCAGTTATTTTTTCACTTGCACACGTGGTAGATAAATTTGATTTATCAAATCACGATAAATTTAGCGGCACCACGGACGAAGAATGGACGGTACATCAGATTCATAATACCTTTGATTTTGCAGTGAAAAACAAAGCATTAACGTGGTATTGTGGAGGATTAAATTACCAAGTTATTCATCATTTGTTTCCTAATGTGTCTCACGCACATTATCCTAAATTATATGATATTGTGAAAAACACTGCTGAGAAGTATAATATCAATTATCAAGAGTTTGGTACTTTCAGAGAGGCTTTTATATCACATCTTATTTTTCTTAAAAAACTAGGCAGTCCTCAATTAGCATAAGTTTTTGTACTATTTATGACACACTTACGTTTATAAGTAAGTTCCTTCTTGTTGCTGATTTTCAGGCATTTGTAACCTCTTTTGTACATAGGTACAATTAATGGGACTTTTATGATACAAATGCTAAAACACTTTACCATATTACTATTACTTCTTATCTCTTCTACTTTGTTTGCTCCCCCAAGCAATGTTAAGATAAAGTACAGTAATACTTGGGCAGAGAGCACTTTCGATTCTTTGACTGTCGACGAGCGTTTGGCTCAGCTTTTTATGATAGAAGTGCGACCTACTTATGGAGCTAAACACCTAGCTGCAGTGGAACGCATGATTAATGAGCACCAAGTAGGAGGCGTTATCTTTTTCAAAGGTGACCCTACAGAAGAAGTTAAACTTACAAATAAATTTCAGGCACTATCCAAGACAAAAATGCTTGTAGCCATCGATGGAGAGTGGGGGTTAGCCATGAGATTAGCCAACACAGTAGCTTACCCATATCAGCTTGGATTAGGAAGTATACAAGATGAGTCTGTGATTTACGAAATGGGCAAGGAGATTGGGAGACAATGCAAGCGAATGGGTATCCATGTAAATTTTGCTCCAGTTATTGATGTCAACAATAATCCTAATAACCCTGTAATCAATTACCGTTCATTTGGTGAAGACCCAAGCAACGTATGCAATAAGGGGTGGGCATATGCAAGCGGAATGCAAGATGCGGGAGTAATTGCCTGTGCCAAGCACTTTCCTGGCCATGGAGATACAGATGTAGATTCTCATAAAGACCTACCAGTAATTAATCATTCTATGGAAAGATTAAGGAAAATTGAGTTTCAGCCGTTTCAATATCTGATAAGTCAAGGTGTGAAATCAGTGATGACAGCTCACTTATTTATTCCAGCGATAGACGATAGAAAAAATATAGCCATGAGTATTTCAGACAAGGCTATTAACGGTATCTTAAGAAGAGAAATGGGATTCACGGGCTTGTCTTTTACCGACGCTTTGAATATGCAAGGAGTGGCTAAATATCACCCTGATGGTGAGCTAGAGTTAAAAGCACTCATTGCAGGCAATGATATTTTATTGTCTCCTGGTGATATACCAAAGGCTATTCGATTGATGAAAAATGCAATGAGGGATGGTAGGTTGAGCGAAGAGTATGTGTACGGCAAGGTGATGAAAATACTGAATTATAAACATTCACTTGGTCTACATGAGTTTGAGCCGCTCAATGAGTATAATGTAGAAAAGGACCTAAACAGTACATCTGCTAAGCATGTTAACTACAAACTGATTGCTGAGGAACTTTGTCTATTAAAAGATGATAATACACTAGTACCAATTCACCCAAAAGATCAAAAAAGAATACTATCAATAGCTGTAGGAAATGGGGGTAAAAAGAAATTTCAAACTGAGTTAGAAGCTTTCGGTGATGTGACATCGATAGCTATAAATAAAAGCTCTTCAGCTGTCCAGTTCAATGCGGCAAAAGCTAAAATGAAGAATTATGACTACGCTATAATATCTTTACACAATATGAGTAAGTATCCGCCTAATTATGGCGTAACAAATCAAACTCGAGATTTCGTTAATTCATTAAATACTGAGGAAAATTCCATTGTTGTTAATTTTGGTAATCCTTATAACCTCAAAAAGTTTAAAAATCAAAAGTCCATTCTGCTTGCATTTGATGATCTGGAAGCCAATCACGTTAAAGCGGCTCAAGCTATTTTTGGAGTAATAGGAGTAAATGGTACTCTGCCTATAACAGTAGGTCAGGAATATACTGCTAGTATGGGGGTTTCTACGATACCTATTAGCGAATTGAATGCAGCAATACCTGAAGAGGTAGGAATGTCAAGTTCTAGACTTTCCAAAATAGACAAAATAGCTTTAGAGGCTATAAGTAGTGGAGCTACTCCAGGATGCCAAGTGTTTGTAGCCAAAAATGGGAGAGTAGTGTATGACAAGAGCTTTGGTAAGCATACCTTTAATAGCAAACAAAAAGTACAAAACTCAGACTTATATGATCTAGCATCGATTACCAAAGTCGCAGCCACTACGGTGACACTTATGAAGCTACAAGAAGATGGCCAATTATCCATCAATGATAAAATGTCAAAATATCTGCCTGAATTAGTCGGTACGAACAAGTCTCACTTGACTATAAAAATGGTTCTGGAGCATAAAGCTGGACTTAAGGATTGGATTCCATTTTATATGGAAACCACACAAGATATAGATGTGTACGACTCGGTTTACTCGAAAGAAATAACAGAAAGGCACACCATTTTCGTAGGTAATGGACTTTATATATTAAACGATTATAAAGCTCACATCCTACAACGCATCTATGACTCAGAGCTAAAAACGGCAGGCAAGTATAAATACAGCGATCTAGGTATGATTCTTATGAAAGAGTTAATAGAGAGTGTAACCGGTGCTGATTTTGATGAATACGTGAATGCGATTTACTACGAGCCTATGGGCATAGATAGACTGACTTTTCTACCTTTAAATAAGTTTGAAAAAAATCAAATTGTACCGACTTCATTAAGCCCGGATATGAGGAAAGGATTAGTTCATGGTACCGTACATGATCCTGCTGCAGCTATGCTAGGAGGGGTATCTGGACATGCAGGATTATTTGGTAACGCGGAGTCTTTAGCCTCTCTAATGCAGATGTTGCTAAATGGAGGTGTGTATAATAATGTACGATATTTGGAGACCGAAACGATAAACAAATTCACAGAAAAACAAGCTACAGATTCTCGCAGAGGTATAGGCTGGGATAAGCCAGAGATGAATCGCAAAAAAGGAAATCCAGCGTCAGACTTGGCTTCAGTTAAATGCTTCGGACACACGGGATTTACAGGGACTATGAGATCGGAAGAGCGT